>OMFZ01000719.1_pt1 | contig 11986 bp, 8 predicted proteins | sample 1645711 | NCBI WGS metagenome assembly OMFZ01 (sample SAMEA103958147, study PRJEB25191) | human gut metagenome | biome: human-associated habitat [ENVO:00009003]; feature: intestine environment [ENVO:2100002]; material: feces | place: Germany | collected 2013/2015 | reverse complement strand
AACTGGCTGAATTCGGTCATGCCAAGACAGATATCGGTTCAGCTAAAGATCCATCAGACTGAGAAACCAAGACAGCCAAAACCTGTAAAGGAAAGGGCTGCAAAAGAAAAACAGCCGAGAGAATTCAGAGAGCCAAAAGAGAAACAAGTCAGAGAAAAGACGACTAAACCGGTAAAGCCTGTTGAGATCCTTACAGATCCGGAAGAGATTAAAGAAGTAGAAAACAGAGCAAAGGTATTCCTTCGTGATGTATTTGCGTCCATGAATCTTGGAGAAGTAGAGATTACATCTGAATATAACACAACGGACGGAAGTCTGGAAGTTGACTTTGAAGGCGAAGATATGGGAATCCTTATCGGCAAGAGAGGCCAGACTCTGGATTCTCTTCAGTATCTGACGAGTCTTGTGGTAAATAAAGGTAAATCAAATTACATTCGTGTAAAACTTGATACAGAAGATTACCGCAAGCGCCGTAAAGAAACTCTTGAGAACCTTGCAAGAGGTATTGCTTATAAAGTAAGAAAAACCCGCAAGCCGGTTATTCTTGAGCCAATGAATCCTTATGAGAGAAGAATTATCCATTCTGCTCTTCAGGGAAATAAATTCGTTGAGACAGTCAGTGAGGGTGAAGAGCCTTACCGTCATGTAGTGGTAAAATTAAAAAGAAATTAATAATATGACTGCTTCATTGCAGATATGAAAAAAGAATGTTATTCTAGGTGAAAGCGTGAATAGCACGTAACTTTGCGTGTGTACTTTTGCCTGGAGTAACATTTTTATTTTACGGAAAGTCTTGTATATATACCAGAGAGATTACACACTTGCAGAAAAAAATAACAGTAGTCAGTGTGATTTTCCTGTTATGTATATAAGATGACAGAATTATTGTAACAGTCTACTGTTCCGCAGGGGCGGAACTATTATAGAACAGGCAAGTGAGGAGAAAAAAATGGAAACAACAATCGCAGCAATTTCCACAGCCATGAGTGCGTCCGGAATCGGAATCATCCGTATCAGCGGCGAGAATGCCATGGATGTGATTTCCCGTATCTACAGATCAAAAGGCGGGAAGAAAAAAATAAAAGAAGTTCCGACTCATACCATTCATTATGGATATATTTATGATGGAGAGGAACTGATTGATGAGGTTCTGGTAATGATCATGCATGCACCGAGGACTTTTACAGGAGAAGATACAGTAGAAATAGACTGTCATGGTGGTGTATATGCTATGCAGAGGGTTTTGGATACAGTGCTGAAAAATGGTGCCGAAATTGCAGAACCAGGAGAATTTACCAAACGTGCCTTCCTGAACGGACGGATGGATCTATCCCAGGCAGAGGCTGTTATGGATGTTATACAGGCGAAAAATGAATATGCGCTTCGCAGTTCCATGGATCAGTTAAGAGGTTCTGTGCAGAAAGCAATCCGAGATATCAGAGAAAAGCTGATTTATCACATTGCATATATAGAATCGGCACTGGATGATCCGGAACATATCAGTCTGGATGGATATCCCCAGGAACTTCTGGAAGTTGTGGATAATGAACAGAAAGAAGTGAAGCGCCTGTTGAAAACTTCTTCTGACGGAAAGATGATCCAGGAGGGAATCCAGACAGTTATCCTTGGAAAACCAAATGCCGGAAAATCCTCACTGTTAAATCTTCTGATCGGAGAAAACCGGGCTATTGTGACAGATATTGCAGGAACGACCAGAGACATTCTGGAGGAATATATCACACTTCATGGAATATCTCTGAAGATTATTGATACAGCCGGAATCCGGGAAACAAAGGATATTGTGGAAAAAATAGGGGTAGACAGAGCCAGAGAAATGGCACAGAAAGCAGATCTGATTCTTTATGTAGTGGATTCTTCTGTTCCGCTTGACGAAAATGATGAAGAAATCATGGAAATGCTTACTGGAAAAAAGGCGATTATCCTGTATAATAAAACTGATCTTCAGCCGGAAATCCAGCCGGAAATCCTGAAAGAAAAAACAGGACATCCTGTAATTCCGATTTCTGCAAAAGAAGAAAAAGGCATTACAGAACTGGAAGAACAGATTAAAGATATGTTTTTTGGAGGAGAGATTTCCTTTAATGATGAGGTATATATTACAAATGCCCGTCATAAAGCAGCATTGGAAGAGGCTGACAGAAGCCTTGATCTGGTCAGAAACAGTATCGAAAGGGGAATGCCGGAAGATTTCTTTTCTATAGATCTTATGAATGCATATGAAAATCTGGGTAAAATCCTCGGAGAGTCTGTTGGTGAAGATCTGGTAAATGAGATATTCAGCAAGTTTTGTATGGGTAAATAAAAATCAAAAAATCGCCTTCGGCGATTTTTGAAAGAATAGAATGATCAGTTGTAAAATAAAAGGAGACAAAATGAGAACGTTAGTAGAAGATTATGATATTGTTGTAGTCGGTGCCGGTCATGCCGGATGTGAAGCAGCACTTGCGGGTGCGCGCCTGGGCCTGAATACAGTGATGTTTACTGTAAGTGTAGACAGTATCGCATTAATGCCATGTAACCCGAACGTAGGTGGCAGTTCCAAAGGCCATCTGGTAAGAGAGCTTGATGCCCTGGGCGGTGAAATGGGAAAAAATATTGACAAGACCTTTATCCAGTCCAAAATGCTTAACTGTTCCAAAGGACCTGCAGTGCACTCCTTACGTGCGCAGGCTGACAAACAGGCATACAGCAATGAAATGAGAAAAACGCTTGAAAATACACCTAATCTGACTATTAAACAGGGAGAAGTAACAAAACTTCTGGTCGAGGACGGAAAGATTACAGGGGTAAAAACATATTCCGGTGCAACTTATAACTGTAAAGCTGTGGTCCTCTGTACAGGAACTTATTTAAAAGCAAGATGTATTTACGGTGATGTAAGTAATTATACAGGACCAAACGGACTGCAGGCAGCCAACTATCTGACTGATTCTCTGAAAGAGCTGGGAATTGAAATGTTCCGTTTTAAAACAGGAACACCTGCCCGTATTGCCGGAAATACAATTGACTACAGCAAAATGGAGGAACAGTTTGGAGATGAGAGAGTTGTACCATTTTCATTCTCAACTAATCCGGAAGATGTTCAGATAGAGCAGAAATCCTGCTGGCTGACATATACAAATGAGAAAACTCATGAGATCATTCGTGCAAACCTTGACCGTTCTCCGTTGTATTCCGGTATGATCGAAGGAACCGGTCCGCGTTATTGCCCGTCAATTGAAGATAAAGTAGTCCGTTTTGCAGATAAGAACCGTCATCAGGTATTTATTGAGCCGGAAGGTCTCTATACAAATGAGATGTATATTGGTGGAATGTCCAGTTCTCTGCCGGAAGATGTGCAGGAAGAAATGTATCATTCCGTACCGGGACTGGAACATGCAAAAATCGTAAAAAATGCATATGCCATCGAATATGACTGTATTAATCCACGTCAGTTATATCCTACACTGGAATTTAAGAAAATCAAAGGACTGTTCAGCGGCGGTCAGTTTAACGGAAGCTCAGGGTATGAAGAAGCAGCGGCGCAGGGACTGATCGCAGGAATTAATGCTGCTCTGGAAGTTAAAGGTCAGGAACAGCTGATTCTTGACCGTTCTGAGGCTTATATTGGTGTTCTTATTGATGATCTGGTAACAAAAGAAAACCATGAGCCATACAGAATGATGACCAGCAGAGCGGAGTACAGATTACTTCTCCGACAGGATAATGCGGATCTGAGACTTCGTAAAAAGGGATATCAGGCAGGGCTCATCAGTGAAGAGGATTATCAGAAAATCCTTACGAAAGAAGAACAGATAAAAACAGAGATCAGCAGAGTAGAACATACAAATATCGGAGCAAACAAAGAGGTTCAGACCCTTCTGGAAAGCTATAACAGCACACCGCTGAAATCCGGAACCACTCTGGCAGAACTGATCCGCCGTCCGGAACTTTCTTATGAAGCAATCAAACCACTTGATAAAGAACGTCCGGAGCTGCCATGGGATGTACAGGAACAGGTTGACATTAACATCAAGTATGATGGATATATCCGCAGACAGTTAAAACAGGTAGAACAGTTTAAGAAACTGGAAGCAAAGAAAATCCCGACAGATCTTGATTATGAGAAAGTTGGAAGCCTGAGAATCGAAGCACGTCAGAAACTGGAAGCATACAGACCGATTTCAATCGGACAGGCTTCCCGAATTTCAGGAGTTTCTCCTGCTGATATATCAGTTTTACTGGTGTATCTTTCCAGTACGAAATAATTAATATAATACGCTTTAATGTGCTTATAAAAACAAGAAATTGGCAAAAAATATTAAAATAGTACATAAAAGAGTAAAATAACGGACTATAAATAACAGATAAAATCATAAAAGCACATAAAACAACCCTGTAAAATATACAAAAATAATAAATAAAGGTAGAAAAAGGAGAATAATACATGCCGTATAATCTGACGACATTGGAAAATGGATGCAGAGAACTGGGTATAGAGCTGAGCCAGAAGCAGAAAAATCAGTTTATCCAGTTTTATGAATTTCTGGTAGAAAAAAATAAGGTTATGAATCTGACAGGTATTACTGAGTTTGAGGAAGTACTTACAAAGCACTTTCTTGACAGTCTTGCCTGTGTAAAAGCCATTGATATGACAAAAGTAAAAACAATTATGGACATCGGTACAGGTGCCGGATTTCCAGGTGTGCCTTTGAAAATTGCTTTTCCACATCTGGAGGCATGTCTGCTGGATTCTCTGAAAAAGAGGGTAAACTTCCTTGAGGAAAGTTTTGAGCTTCTTGGATTAGAAGGGATTAAGGCGATTCATGGAAGAGCAGAAGAGTATGCAAAAAATAAAGAGTATCGTGAGAAATATGATCTCTGTGTATCCAGGGCAGTATCAAACCTTGCAACTCTGTCAGAATATTGTCTTCCTTATGTAAAGACAGGAGGAACTTTCATTTCCTATAAATCAGGAACTGTACAGGAAGAGGCAGAAGAAGCAGAGAAAGCAATCAATATCCTCGGTGGTCAGGTGAAAGACATCACATACTTTAAATTGCCGGACTCCGAGATTGACCGATCCCTTGTCATTATAAATAAGAAAAAATCTACACCTGGAAAGTATCCGCGTAAAGCAGGAACACCATTAAAAGAACCATTGTCATAATAAATCTATGTATAGTTGTCTCATGAAATCTTCTGGCAAAAAATGCCGAGATTTCGGGACAGCTATTTTTTTCAAACAAACATCACAGAATAATCACACTTTTATCCTAATTTCATCACAACTTCATCATAAACTATTTTTATAGAGATGTCCTCGGGTTCCCCCATTCTCTGTTTCACCTGGGGACATTTTCTATATTTTATTTTGGCAAAAATTAAGAGGAGGAGAACACATTGATTGAAGTAAACAATCTGGTTAAACGATATGGTAACCATACGGCAGTTGACCACCTTTCCTTTAAAATAGAGAAAGGCAAAATCTATGGATTTCTGGGACCAAACGGTGCAGGAAAATCCACTACAATGAATATGATAACCGGATACATCGCATCCACCGAAGGAACCGTCAAAATTGACGGACACGATATCCTCGAAGAACCGGAAGCGGCAAAGAAATGTATCGGTTATCTGCCTGAACAGCCACCGGTCTATTTTGATATGACTGTCCTGGAATACATGAAATTTGTGGCAGATCTCAAGAAAATCCCAAAAGATAAAAAAGCAAACATGATCGAAGAAGTCATGGATATGGTAAAGATTTCAGACATGAGAAACCGTCTGATAAAGAACCTGTCAAAAGGTTACAGACAGAGAGTTGGTCTTGCTGAGGCGATTATGGGGTATCCGGAGGTGATCATCCTGGATGAGCCGACAGTAGGTCTTGACCCTAAACAGATTATTGAAATCCGAACCTTAATTAAAGAATTAAAAAAGAAACATACCGTTATTCTCAGCTCGCATATACTTTCTGAAGTAAGCGCGGTATGCGATTACGTGCTGATCATTTCTCATGGAAAACTGGTAGCAAGCGATACTCCTGAGAATCTTGGAAAACTTGCAGAGGGATCCAATACTCTGGAGATGCTTATTAAAGGTGAAAAAACACAGATCAGGCAGGCTCTCGAGGGAATCGAGGGAGTCAACAGCGTAACAATGGAAAAAGATGAGAAACAGAATCTCTGGAGTGTGAAAGTTTCAACAGAGGAGCAGAATGACATTCGGGAAAAAGTATTCTACAAAATGTCGGAGATTAACAGCCCAATCTATGAGATGAAGTCCAGGAAAGTATCACTGGAGGAAATCTTCCTTGAACTTACTGCATCCGATAAACCAATATCTGCAGACGAAGTCCCAAATACACCTGAAGATAAAGATACTGATGCCGGTAGATCAAACGAGACAAACGTAAAACAGACATCAGCAGAAATACCGGAAGAACAGAATAATGATAAAGGGGGAGAGAAATAACCATGACAGCTATATATAAAAGAGAGCTGAAAAGTTACCTGACATCCATGGTAGGATATTTATTTATCTTTTTCATTCTTGTACTGACAGGTATTTATTTTTCAGCATATCAGCTTTCAGCAGCATATCCGAAATTTGAATACACCTTAAGTGCAATTACCTTTGCATTCCTGATCGGAGTACCGATTTTGACTATGCGTGTACTTGCAGAGGAAAGAAAACAGAAAACAGATCAGCTGCTTCTGACAGCACCGGTTTCTGTGAGCGGTATTGTAATAGGTAAATATCTTGCACTGGTAACTGTATTTGCTGTTCCGATGGCAGTTATGTGTACTTATCCGCTGATTATGTCCAGGTTTGGCACAGTAGAGTTTGCATCTGCATATACAGCAGTCCTGGGATTCTTTCTCCTGGGATGTGCAAATATTGCAATCGGTGTATTTATGTCAGCATTAACTGAGAGCCAGGTAATTGCAGCGGTACTCACATTTGTTTTCTTATTTGCATTTTACATGATGAATGGTATTTCTTCCTTCTTCTCTCAGACATCTATGTCGACATGCGTGACATTTGGGTTATTGATCTTGGCAGCAGCCATCATTATCTATACCATGATCAAGAATATTCTGATCTCAGCAGTGATCGGTGTGATCGGAGAAGTGGCACTGATTATTATTTATGTAGTAAAATCCAGTATTTTTGAGGGCGGTATTCAGAAAGTCCTGGATGTGTTTAATCTGAGCGGACACTTTGATAATTTTACAAGTAACATCTTTGATATAAAAGGAATTGTATATTTTCTTTCTGTGATCGCAGTATGCCTGTTCCTTACAACACAGTCTATTTTGAAGAGACGCTGGAATTAGTGGGGAGGTGAAAGAAAATGAAACTGAAAGAAAAGATGAAAAATAATAAGCATAAAAAATTTGACAAAAAGAAACTGATTGGCACCATCAGTAAGAAGCATATCAAAAACGGCTCTTACACAATGGTTATGTCAGTGATATTTATTGCAGTAGTTGTAGTGCTCAACATGATCGTAAATGCGATTCCGTCCAAATATTCAGAAATTGATATCAGCAGCCAGAAACTCTACAGTATTGGTGATGATACAAAAGCAATGCTGAAAGATCTGGACAAGGACGTAACAATTTACCAGATTGCACAGAGCGGTTCTGAAGATGAGAATATTACCAATCTGCTTAAGAAATATGAAGATGAATCCAAGCATATTAAAGTAGAGCAGAAGGATCCTGTAGTAAATCCTAAATTTGTAACGGAATATACAAGTGATGATCTTTCTGCAAACAGTCTGATCGTTGTATGCGGCGACAGAAATAAAGTCATTGATTACAACAATATCTATGAGAGCACAATTGATTATCAGACCTACAGCTCTCAGACCACCGGTTTCGACGGTGAAGGTCAGATCACAAGTGCGATCGGATATGTAACATCCGAAGATCTCCCGATCCTTTATACACTCGAGGGACATGGTGAGAAGGAGATGGATTCTACTATCAAAGAAGACATCGAGAAGGCAAACATGGATATTCAGTCTCTGAATCTTCTTACAGAGGGAAGTGTTCCGGATGATGCAGACTGTCTGTTCATTGATTCCCCGTCCACAGATATTTCAGAAGATGAAAAGACTGCTATTATTGAGTATCTTGAAAATGGCGGAAAGGCGATGATTTTCTCTGATTATACAACAGAAGACCTGCCAAACTTTGATGCAGTTCTGGAAAACTATGGTGTTCAGAGAGAAGCTGGAATCGTATTTGAAGGTGATAATCAGCATTATGCAATGCAGATGCCATATTATCTGGTTCCGACTATAAACAGCACAGATGCAAGCTCTGAGACTGTTTCCGGAGGATATTATGTACTTGTACCATATGCACAGGGAATCAAAAAAATGGATGATGTAAGAGATACCGTAACGATCAACAGTATCCTCACCACATCAGACCAGGCATATTCCAAGACAGATCTGAACAGTGATACTCTGGAGAAAGAAGACGGAGACGAAGCTGGCCCATTTGATCTGGGAGTAAGCATCACAGAGACTCTGGATGATGACAAAGAAACGCAGATCGTATACTATTCAACTTCCAATCTGATGGAATCACAGGTAAATCAGATGGTATCCGGCGGAAATGAGAAGCTGATCATCGAATCCCTGAAGTGGATGACAGACACAGAAGACAGTGCAACCGTATCTATTCCATCCAAGAGCCTGTCTGTATCTTATCTGACACTTACAGACTATGATGCTGCATTCTGGAAGATCTGCACCATTGGTCTGATTCCTGGATTCTTCCTTGTTGTAGGGTTTGCAGTCTGGATGAAGAGGAGAAAAGCTTAAATGAAGAATAAAACTGTAAAAATGGTTCTTGCAGTTGTAGTTCTTGGTGTCTGCTGCGGGGCGTACGCAGGTGTAAAAACCTACGTAGCCCATCAGGAGCAGAAAGAATCCGAAGAAGATTCTGAAGAAAGCACAACTGTATTTACTGCATCAACAGATAACATTAAATCTCTGGATTTTATGGTTGATGATACAGAGACAACATTTGAAAAAGATGATGACAGCTGGGTAAAGAAAGACGAAACAGATTTTCCGGTAAATCAGACTACTCTGGACAGTGCAGCATCTGCTATTGCATCTGTCGATTCAAACAGAGTTCTGGAGGACGTAGATGATCTTTCAGAATATGGTCTGGACTCTCCGTCAAACACGATTAAGATTGTAACAAAATCTGATGAGGAAGATGGCGATGACATAACAACTACACTGTATGTGGGAGATGAAAATTCCTCCACCAGTCAGTATTATGTAAGAAAAGATGATGATGAGAAGACAGTATACCTGATAGATTCTTCCTGCGTAGAGCCGTTTACCAAATCATTGAATGATTATGCGCAGATGGAAGATTTCCCTGCAATTTCCAATACAGATACCATTACAAAAATTTCTGTAAACGGCGATAATTCCTATGAATTATCAAAAGACGAAGATACAAGTACCTGGTCAGTAAAAGGCAGCGAGGATGAAGAAAAAGCAGACTCAGCTACCGTAAGTTCTCTGGTATCCTCATTCGGAAGCATGGCATATAGTTCACTTGCAGATTATAAATGCGACGACAAGAGCAAATATGGTCTGGATAAACCATATGCAACAATCACAGTAGATTATCAGGAAGAAGTTGCTGACGATGCTGAACAGGATACAGAATCAGATGAAAGCGTAAATGAAACTACGGATGAAACATCTGAGGCTGAAGATACTGACGGTGAAGAAGCAGAAGACGAAACATCAGAAAACTCAGACAGTGCATCAGACGATGAGGATTCTTCGGAAGAAGAAACTAAGATGGCAGATAAGCAGCTTACAATTCTTGTTGGAAATGAAACAGATGACAGCAGCAGATATGTCATGGTAAATGACAGCAATGAAGTCTATACGATGTCAACGGATACTCTGTCCGCACTCACTGATAAATCAGAAGAAGACTTCTGGGATATGACAGTAAGTTATGTATCTTTAAACAGCCTCGGAAGCCTCAAAGTAAATTATCAGGGCAGTGATTATAAAGTAAATGTTTCACGTGAAACATCCACAGATGATGATGGAAACGATACAGAAACAGTTACCTATAAACTGAATGGTTCTGATCTGGATGAAACAACATTTACAACATTCTACAATAAACTGATCAACATGACGGCTCAGAAACGTCTGACAGATAAATATGAACCTGACGGTGATGCAGAACTGACAGCTATATTTACAGAAGAAGACGGTGATACACAGGAAGTTGCATACTATAGCTACGATACAAACTATTATGCGGCAGTGGTGGATAATAAAGTATATCTCGTAAATAAGATGAATGTAAAAGAACTGTTCACAGCATTTGAATCAGTTGTCGGAACAGAAGAAGACAGTTCAGATAAGACAGATTCAGACGAAGCAACAACAGATGATACTAAATCAGATTCAACAGATATGCCAGGTGAGAGCATAGAAGAGTCCGATGACAGCACATCTGAAACAGCCGGCACAACAAACGATTCTGATACATCCGAAGAGGAGAATACAGATTCTCAGGAAACGGACAGTACAGAAGAGTAAAAGAATAAACGAATCTATAAAAAAGTGAGGCAGGCATATAGAATTTCTTCCATATGCCTGCCTCACTTTTTGTTGTATTAGAGCGTGTTTGAAAAATCATTCCCACAATCTGCACGCCCCACTTTGCGGTATATTTTGTCCGAATTCGGTTGCTGTAGCCACTGCAATGTCGCGTTTTTTCGCCTTGAAATAAAAAAATTTATCCTTCAAAATTGTCTCAAAATCAACTCGTCGACTCATTCTGGCTTAAATATAAGGCTTAAAAGAAGATTTTAACCTGTTCAAGAAAAGCTTCCGGTGCTTCAACATGTGGAAGATGTTTTGTTTCTTTGAGAACAGAAACTTCAATAGCCGGGTTGGAGGCACAATAATCATCAGTGACAGCCTTTCCGTTTGGCTCTGTTTCACCTTCAACAATATAAATACTGTTATCCAGTGCCTTAAGTGCATGACAGATATTTATATTTATATACTTAGCTGCAAGACTGGAGTACAAAAATCTGGTATAATATCCACCTTTATGAGCTGCTTCATAATAAGCATCTGCCATTTGATTATCCACATGGAATGGATTATAATACATCTTCTCGATAAAAAGATTATTTATATTATCACGTGATACGATCATATGATAAACCAGAGTTCCGAAAATCGGAATTTCCAGAGCTGCTTTTAACAGGCGGTCCTTTCTGTTTGGCATCTGTTTTAATTGAGTCAGGCTGGGCGGATTTACCAGCATGATTTTGTTAAAAAGTTCTTTCTCATTGTGACAGGCCATAGTAACAAAAGAGCCTGAAAAACCACTTGCAATCACATCTGTTTTCTGACCAATTATTTTTTTGATAAAATCACTGATCATCTGAACATAAACAAAATTTGTATAGGTAATGCTGGATTTGTCCGAACGTCCGCATCCTAACAAATCAACAGTATATACGGTATGGTCAATTGCCAGTTCGTCTTCAATTTTGCTCCATTCATACCCGGAAGCTCCAGGTAAAGTGTCATGAATCAAAAGAATCGGTGACCCAGTTCCCTTTTTGGTATAATAAATGTTCCCAAAGCGCCATTCAAAGTAATTGTCATTAGAAATGTGGAGCATCTGTTTTAATTGTGCAGCAGTAGCAATCGTGTGGTTAATGAAATGAACAGCAACAGTTGCGCCGGTCATCAGAGCAGCAAATGTAAGAAATTTGTGCTTGTTTTTACTCATTTTCGGCCTCCTTTATCAAGCATAACAAGTGATTAGCCTGCTAAAATTATATACCCATATTATACCGCGATACTGTCTGTTTTACAAGAAAATATGATGCGAAAAAAGAACCATATGGATTGATGATGTTACTGTTCACTCCGTTCACAGCAACACGCTTC
>OMFZ01000706.1_pt1 | contig 12286 bp, 6 predicted proteins | sample 1645711 | NCBI WGS metagenome assembly OMFZ01 (sample SAMEA103958147, study PRJEB25191) | human gut metagenome | biome: human-associated habitat [ENVO:00009003]; feature: intestine environment [ENVO:2100002]; material: feces | place: Germany | collected 2013/2015 | reverse complement strand
TCATTGAAGAAAACATTGGAAGAAGCTGGAGCTGAAGTTGAACTTAAATAACATTAGCCTGTAAATCAGGTAATTCGGTTAAGAACCCTTCTGAAGAGGGTTCTTAACCTTTTTGTGTATATATTTAAAATTAAGTTCTACAAATCCATTAACAGATGTCTTCAAATACTGTAAACCAAAGAATTAATTTTGCTTCGACTAAAAATCCACTTGAATATCCGGATTTTTTGGAAGTACAATTGAAGTCATTCAAAGACTTTTTACAACTGGATACCCCACCCGAAAAGCGTAAGAACGAGGGACTGTATAAAGTATTTGCTGAAAACTTCCCCATTGCCGATACAAGAAACAATTTTGTTCTTGAGTTTTTGGACTACTATATTGATCCGCCGCGTTATACTATTGATGATTGTATAGAGCGAGGGCTTACTTATAGTGTGCCTTTGAAAGCAAAATTGAAATTATACTGTACAGATCCCGATCATGAGGATTTTGATACAGTTATTCAGGACGTATTCCTTGGTCCTATTCCTTATATGACGGATAAGGCGACTTTCGTCATCAACGGTGCGGAACGTGTTGTTGTATCCCAGCTTCACCGTTCTCCAGGCGTATTCTTCGGTCAGAGCGTACATGCTAATGGTACCAAACTTTATTCTGCCCGTATCATCCCGTTCAAAGGTTCTTGGATTGAGTTTGCTACTGATATTAACAACGTCATGTATGCGTACATCGACCGTAAAAAGAAGTTGCCCGTTACTACTTTGTTGAGAGCTATCGGTTTTGAGAATGATAAGGATATTCTTGAAATTTTCAATCTGGCCGAAGATATTAAAGTCAATAAGACTAATCTTAAGAGAGTGTTGGGACGTAAATTGGCGGCTCGTGTTTTGAAAACATGGATTGAGGATTTTGTAGACGAAGATACCGGTGAAGTAGTTTCTATTGAACGTAACGAAGTTGTGATCGATCGTGAAACTGTGATCGAACCGGAACATGTTGATATTATCTTAGAGTCGGGTGTTCAGAACATTCTTGTACACAAGGAAGAGCCGAATCAGTCTGACTATTCTATTATATATAACACGCTCCAGAAAGACCCGAGTAACTCGGAGAAGGAAGCTGTATTGTATATCTATCGCCAGTTGCGTAATGCAGACCCTGCCGATGATGCCAGTGCACGTGAGGTTATCAATAACCTGTTCTTCTCTGAAAAGAGATATGACTTGGGTAATGTAGGTCGCTACAGAATTAACAAGAAGTTGAATCTGACGACTGATATGGATGTGCGTGTTCTTACGAAGGAAGATATTATTGAAATCATTAAGTACTTGATCGAGTTGATTAACTCGAAGGCCGATGTGGATGATATTGACCATTTGAGTAACCGTCGTGTACGTACTGTAGGAGAGCAATTGTCTAATCAGTTTGCTGTTGGTTTGGCTCGTATGTCGCGTACGATTCGTGAACGTATGAACGTACGCGATAATGAAGTGTTTACTCCGATTGATTTGATCAACGCCAAGACTATTTCTTCCGTAATCAATTCATTCTTTGGAACGAATGCTTTGTCGCAGTTTATGGACCAGACGAATCCGTTGGCTGAAATTACGCACAAACGTCGTATGTCTGCTCTCGGTCCTGGTGGTTTGTCTCGTGAGCGTGCCGGATTTGAGGTACGTGACGTTCACTACACTCACTATGGTCGTCTTTGTCCAATTGAAACGCCGGAAGGTCCGAACATTGGTTTGATTTCTTCTTTGTGCGTGTTCGCTAAGATCAATGTACTTGGTTTCATTGAAACTCCATATCGTAAGGTTGAAAACGGTAAGGTTGACCTTTCTGATGAAGGGTTGGCATATTTGACTGCGGAAGAAGAGGAAGCTAAGATTATTGCTCAAGGTAATGCACCGTTGAATGATGATGGTACTTTCATCCGCGATAAAGTAAAAGCTCGTCAGGATGCTGACTATCCGGTGGTAACTCCGGATGAAGTAGAGTTGATGGACGTTTCTCCCCAGCAGATTGCTTCAATCGCTGCATCTCTGATTCCTTTCTTGGAACATGATGATGCTAACCGTGCGTTGATGGGGTCAAACATGATGCGCCAGGCAGTTCCTTTGTTGAAGAGTGAAGCTCCTATTGTAGGTACAGGCATCGAACGTCAGTTGGTTCGCGACTCTCGTACGCAGATTACCGCTGAAGGTGATGGTGTAATCGAATTTGTGGACGCTACTGTTATCCGTATTTTGTATGATCGTACGGAAGACGAAGAATTTGTAAGCTTCGAACCGGCATTGAAGGAATACCGTATTCCGAAGTGGCGTCGTACGAATCAAAATATGACGATTGACCTTCGTCCTATTTGTGAAATTGGTCAGCGTGTAACGAAAGGCCAGATTTTGACAGAAGGATATTCTACGGAAAAAGGTGAGTTGGCTTTGGGTAAAAACTTGTTGGTTGCTTACATGCCGTGGAAGGGTTACAACTATGAGGATGCTATCGTATTGAACGAACGTGTGGTTCGTGAAGATATATTGACTTCAATTCATGTAGAAGAATATTCGCTGGAGGTTCGTGAAACGAAACGCGGTATGGAAGAATTAACTTCCGATATTCCGAATGTGAGTGAAGAAGCGACTAAAGATTTGGACGAAAATGGTATTGTACGTGTGGGCGCTCGCATCCAGCCGGGTGATATCTTGATTGGTAAGATTACACCGAAAGGTGAGTCTGATCCGTCACCGGAGGAAAAATTGCTTCGTGCAATTTTCGGCGATAAGGCAGGTGATGTGAAAGATGCTTCTTTGAAAGCTTCTCCTTCTTTGAAAGGCGTTGTTATCGATAAGCGTTTGTTCTCACGTGTAATCAAGAGTCGTAGTTCCAAATTGGCTGATAAGGCTTTGTTGCCGAAGATTGATGATGAGTTTGATGCGAAGGTTGCTGATTTAAGAGGTGTCTTAATTAGAAAACTGTTGAAGTTGACTGAAAACCATGTATCAGAGGGTGTAAAAGATTATATGGGTGCTGATATTATTTCAAAAGGTGCCAAATTCTCTCCTTCTGATTTCGGTGATTTGGATTTTACTTCAATTCAATTGAGCAATTGGACGAATGATGATCGTATCAACGGCATGATTCGTGATTTGGTGATGAACTTCATCAAGAAATATAAAGAACTGGATGCCGAACTGAAACGTAAGAAGTTTGCTATCACTATTGGTGATGAACTTCCTGCTGGTATTATTCAGATGGCGAAAGTTTATATTGCTAAGAAACGTAAGATTGGTGTAGGTGATAAGATGGCAGGTCGTCACGGTAACAAGGGTATTGTTTCCCGCGTTGTTCGTCAGGAAGATATGCCATTCCTCGCTGATGGTACTCCGGTAGATATTGTATTGAATCCGTTGGGTGTGCCTTCTCGTATGAACATCGGTCAGATATTCGAGGCTGTATTAGGTCGTGCTGGTAAGAATCTGGGTGTTAAGTTTGCAACTCCTATTTTTGACGGTGCTACATTGGATGACTTGAATGAGTGGACTGATAAGGCTGGTTTGCCACGTTATGGTAAAACAAAGTTGTATGATGGGGGGACGGGTGAACCGTTTGATCAACATGCTACGGTTGGTGTTACCTATATGTTGAAGCTGGGGCACATGGTTGAAGATAAGATGCACGCACGTTCTATTGGTCCGTACTCTTTGATTACTCAACAACCGTTGGGTGGTAAGGCACAATTCGGTGGCCAGCGTTTTGGAGAAATGGAGGTTTGGGCGCTTGAAGCATTTGGTGCTGCGCACATCCTGCAGGAAATTTTGACTATCAAATCCGATGACGTTGTAGGTCGTTCTAAAGCTTATGAAGCAATTGTGAAGGGTGAACCGATGCCGCAACCCGGTATTCCTGAATCGCTCAATGTATTGTTGCATGAGTTGAGAGGTTTGGGTCTCAGCATCAACCTGGAATAAATCTAAAATTAATAGTTGGGAGTGATAATCTATTTGCTCCCAGCTATTAATTCTCAATATTCAATTGTCAATTTTCAATTATATATAATAAAGTATGGCTTTTAGAAAAGATAACAAGATAAAGAGTAATTTCTCGAAGATCTCTATTGGTTTGGCTTCTCCGGAAGAAATCCTTGAGAATTCGAGTGGTGAAGTTTTAAAGCCTGAAACTATCAACTATCGTACGTATAAGCCTGAACGTGACGGTTTGTTCTGTGAACGTATTTTTGGTCCTATCAAGGATTATGAATGCCATTGCGGTAAATATAAACGTATCCGTTATAAAGGTATTGTCTGCGACCGTTGTGGTGTGGAAGTGACAGAGAAAAAAGTACGTCGTGAGCGTATGGGACACATTCAGTTGGTTGTGCCGGTAGCTCATATTTGGTATTTCCGTTCACTTCCTAATAAAATTGGTTATTTGCTGGGGCTGCCTACAAAGAAACTTGATTCTATTATTTATTATGAGCGTTATGTGGTAATCCAGGCTGGTGTGATGGCTGGTGAGATTGCTGAATATGACTTGCTCTCAGAAGAAGAATATCTGGATTTGATGGAGAAGTTGCCGAAAGACAATCAATTCCTGGAAGATTCAGATCCTAATAAGTTCATAGCTAGGATGGGTGCCGAAGCCATTTATGACTTGCTGGCTCGTCTAGATTTGGATGCATTGTCTTATGATTTGCGTCACCGTGCTGGCAACGATGCTTCTCAACAGCGTAAGAATGAGGCTTTAAAGCGTCTCCAGGTTGTTGAATCATTCCGTGCATCTCGCGGACGTAATAAGCCGGAATGGATGATTGTACGTATCGTACCGGTTATCCCGCCCGAACTTCGTCCGTTGGTTCCGTTGGATGGTGGTCGTTTTGCCACTTCTGACTTGAATGATCTTTATCGCCGCGTAATTATTCGTAACAATCGTCTGAAAAGATTGATTGAGATAAAGGCTCCTGAAGTAATTTTGCGTAATGAAAAGCGTATGTTACAGGAAGCGGTTGACTCGTTGTTCGACAATTCACGTAAGTCCAGTGCAGTAAAAACGGATGCTAACCGTCCTTTGAAATCTCTTTCCGATAGTTTGAAAGGTAAGCAGGGACGTTTCCGTCAGAACTTGTTGGGTAAACGTGTTGACTACTCTGCGCGTTCGGTTATCGTTGTAGGTCCGGAACTGAAAATGGGGGAATGTGGTATTCCTAAATTGATGGCAGCTGAACTGTACAAACCGTTCATTATACGTAAGTTGATTGAACGTGGTATTGTAAAGACCGTGAAGAGTGCCAAGAAGATTGTGGATCGCAAAGAAGCTGTTATCTGGGATATTCTGGAACATGTAATGAAAGGTCATCCAGTACTGTTGAATCGTGCGCCGACATTGCACCGTTTGGGTATTCAGGCATTCCAGCCTAAGATGATTGAAGGAAAAGCTATTCAGTTGCACCCGTTGGCATGTACGGCTTTCAATGCTGACTTTGATGGTGACCAGATGGCTGTTCACTTGCCGTTGAGTAATGAAGCTGTTTTGGAGGCTCAGATGTTGATGCTTCAATCTCATAATATCTTGAATCCGGCAAATGGTGCTCCTATTACTGTGCCTTCTCAGGATATGGTTCTTGGTTTGTACTACATTACTAAATTACGTAAGGGGGCAAAAGGCGAAGGCTTGATATTCTATGGTCCGGAAGAAGCTTTGATTGCTTACAATGAGGGTAAGGTTGATATTCATGCTCCGATCAGCGTTGTTGTGAAGGATGTAGACGAGAATGGGAATGTTGTTGATGTAATGATGCATGACACTTCAGTAGGTCGTGTAATTGTTAACGAAATTGTTCCCCCTGAAGCTGGTTATATCAATACCATTATTTCTAAAAAATCACTTCGTGATATTATTAGTGATGTAATTAAGGTATGTGGTGTGGCTAAAGCAGCTGATTTCCTTGATGGCATCAAGAATTTAGGTTATCAAATGGCCTTTAAGGGTGGTTTGTCATTTAACTTGGGTGATATTATCATCCCGGAACAAAAAGAGGCATTGGTACAGAAAGGTTATGATGAAGTTGAGCAAGTTATCAACAACTATAACATGGGTTTCATTACCAACAATGAACGTTATAATCAGGTAATTGATATTTGGACACATGTTAACTCAGAGTTGTCTAATATATTGATGAAGACCATTTCGAGTGATGACCAAGGATTCAATGCTGTATATATGATGCTGGATTCTGGTGCCCGTGGTTCTAAAGAGCAGATCCGTCAGTTGTCTGGTATGCGTGGTTTGATGGCAAAACCGCAGAAGGCAGGTGCAGAAGGTGGACAGATTATTGAAAACCCGATTCTTTCAAACTTTAAAGAGGGGCTTTCGGTGTTGGAGTACTTTATCTCTACCCATGGTGCCCGTAAAGGTTTGGCGGATACAGCGTTGAAGACGGCTGATGCCGGATATTTAACTCGTCGTCTGGTTGACGTATCTCATGATGTGATTATTAATGAAGAAGACTGCGGCACACTCCGTGGGTTGGTTTGTACAGACTTGAAAAATAATGATGAAATTATTGCTACGCTGTATGAACGCATCCTTGGTCGTGTATCTGTACATGATATTGTTCATCCTACAACAGGTGAATTGTTGGTTGCCGGTGGTGAAGAAATAACAGAAGAAGTAGCTAAGAAGATACAGGATTCTCCGATAGAAAGTGTTGAAATACGTTCGGTATTAACTTGTGAATCGAAGAAGGGTGTTTGTGCGAAATGTTATGGACGTAACCTTGCAACAAGTCAGATGGTTCAGAGAGGTGAGGCTGTTGGTGTAATTGCTGCACAGTCTATCGGTGAGCCGGGTACACAGTTGACGTTGCGTACTTTCCATGCCGGTGGTACGGCTGCTAATATTGCAGCTAATGCAAGTATCATGGCTAAGAATCCGGCGCGTCTGGAATTCGAAGAACTTCGTACTGTAGATGTTGTGGATGAAGCTGGTGAACCTGCAAAAGTAGTGGTAGGCCGTTTGGCTGAAGTACGTTTTGTAGATGTAAATACTGGGATTGTTCTTTCTACTCATAATGTGCCTTATGGTTCTACACTTTATGCTGCTGATGGCGAAGTCGTAGAAAAAGGTAAAATGATTGCCCGTTGGGATCCGTTTAACGCTGTTATTATAACGGAAGCTACAGGTAAGATTGAGTTTGAAGGCGTAATTGAAAATATTACTTATAAAGTAGAGTCTGACGAGTCTACCGGTTTGCGTGAAATCATCATTATTGAGTCCAAGGATAAGACGAAAGTTCCGACTGCTCATATCATGACAGAGGATGGTGAACTGATTCGTACGTATAATCTCCCTGTGGGTGGTCACGTAGTAGTGGAAAACGGACAAAAAGTGAAAGCTGGTGAGGTTATTGTGAAGATACCTCGTGCCGTTGGTAAAGCCGGTGATATCACGGGTGGTCTTCCGCGTGTAACTGAGTTGTTCGAAGCTCGTAATCCGTCTAATCCTGCTGTTGTTTCTGAAATCGATGGCGAGGTTACAATGGGTAAGGTGAAGCGTGGTAACCGCGAAATTGTTGTAACTTCTAAAACTGGTGAGGTTAAGAAGTATCTGGTACCGTTATCTAAACAGATTCTGGTTCAAGAGAATGACTATGTGCGGGCTGGTACTCCGTTGTCTGATGGTGCTATAACTCCAGCTGATATTCTTGCTATTAAGGGGCCTACGGCTGTGCAGGAATATATCGTAAACGAAGTGCAGGATGTATACCGTTTGCAGGGTGTGAAGATTAATGATAAACACTTTGAGATCATTGTTCGTCAGATGATGCGTAAAGTTCAAATTGATGAGCCTGGCGATACACGCTTCTTGGAACAACAGGTAGTGGACAAGTTGGAGTTCATGGAAGAAAACGATCGTATCTGGGGCAAGAAAGTTGTGGTTGATGCTGGTGATTCCCAGAATCTGCAACCAGGTCAGATTGTAACCGCTCGTAAGTTGCGTGATGAGAACAGTATGTTGAAACGTCGCGACTTAAAACCTGTTGAAGTACGTGATGCTGTCCCTGCAACTTCTACTCAGATTCTTCAGGGTATTACGCGTGCAGCTCTGCAAACTTCAAGCTTTATGTCTGCTGCTTCATTCCAGGAGACTACTAAGGTCTTGAACGAAGCAGCTATCAATGGTAAGGTTGATAAATTGGAAGGTATGAAGGAGAACGTTATTTGTGGTCATTTGATACCCGCAGGTACTGGTCAGCGTGAGTTTGAAAAGATTATTGTTGGCTCCAAAGAAGAGTATGACCGTATTCTTGCTAATAAGAAGACGGTACTGGATTACAATTCAATGGATGTTGAAGAATAAAATGTAATAAATACAGTCAGTTGATTATTAAATAGGAAAGGGGAGATGTCTTTTTTAGGATGTCTCCTCTTTTGTTTTTGGAATAAAATATTATTCTTACCTTTGAATACTCAAAAGCTTAATCGTAAAACGAAAATGGAAAACAGAGAAATGAATAATCAGTTACAAATAGAACTGAAAGAAGATGTTGCGCAAGGTACGTATGCTAATTTAGCTGTGATCACACATTCCAGTTCTGAATTTATAGTAGATTTTGTACGTGTAATGCCGGGAATGCCTAAAGCCAGTGTGAAGTCTCGTATTGTACTGGCTCCGGAACATGCAAAGAGATTATTGCGTGCTTTGGAAGAAAATATAGGTAAATATGAACGTACATTTGGCTCCATCAGATTGTTGGATGAACAATCAATTCCACCTATGACGAACCTCAAAGGGGAGGCATAAAATCAAAAAAAAACTTGTAGTGCATTGATTATTCAAATATTATTCGTATTTTTGCAGCCCAAAAGTGTATAGGTACGAAATTAATATAACAATAATATATAATTAAAAACAATTAAAATGCCTACAATTCAGCAATTAGTAAGAAAAGGACGCGAAGTGCTGGTGGAGAAAAGTAAATCTCCTGCCTTGGATTCATGTCCTCAAAGACGTGGCGTTTGCGTGAGAGTGTATACAACCACTCCGAAAAAACCGAATTCTGCAATGCGTAAAGTTGCGCGTGTACGTTTGACCAATGGTAAAGAGGTGAACTCTTACATTCCGGGAGAAGGTCATAACTTGCAGGAACACTCTATTGTATTAGTACGTGGTGGTCGTGTAAAAGACCTTCCGGGTGTACGTTATCACATTGTTCGTGGTACATTGGATACTGCGGGTGTTGCAGGTCGTACTCAAAGACGTTCTAAATACGGATCTAAACGTCCGAAACCGGGACAACAGGCTGCACCGGCTAAGAAGAAAAAATAAATAGTAGCCTTACACTGTAAACAGTTAAATTAAAAGTAATAACTTACGTTTTAGTTTATTGGAAATGCTAAAGGTTGAGTAAATTCTCCGGAGGGAGAGTTGAAGAAGTCAAGAAGTAAACAACCAAGAACGAAAAACATTATTCTTTCAAACAAATGAGAAAAGCAAAACCCAAAAAACGCGTTATCCTGCCGGATCCCGTGTTTAATGATCAAAAGGTTTCAAAATTCGTAAACCATCTGATGTATGACGGAAAGAAGAATACCTCTTATGAAATCTTCTACGCCGCTCTGGAAACAGTAAAAACAAAACTTCCTAACGAAGAAAAATCTGCCCTTGAAATTTGGAAAAAGGCATTGGATAATGTAACTCCGCAGGTTGAAGTTAAGTCTCGTCGTGTAGGTGGTGCTACATTCCAGGTTCCTACTGAAATCCGCCCGGACCGTAAAGAGTCAGTTTCTATGAAGAACTTGATCCTTTTTGCTCGCAAGCGTGGTGGTAAATCAATGGCTGATAAATTGGCCGCTGAGATTATGGATGCGTATAATGAACAAGGTGGTGCTTTCAAACGTAAAGAAGATATGCACAGAATGGCTGAAGCTAACCGTGCATTTGCTCATTTCAGATTCTAATACTATAAGAATAACCGATAGATTAAAAACTTAAAGTAAAAGGAATTAAAAAATGGCTAAGCAAGATTTACATTTGACGCGTAATATTGGTATCATGGCTCACATTGATGCCGGAAAAACAACAACCTCTGAACGTATCCTGTTTTATACGGGTTTGACTCACAAAATTGGAGAAGTACATGATGGTGCTGCTACAATGGACTGGATGGCGCAGGAACAGGAACGTGGTATTACTATTACTTCTGCTGCTACTACAACTCGTTGGAAATATGCAGGTGATACTTATAAAATCAACTTGATTGATACTCCGGGACACGTTGACTTTACTGCTGAAGTAGAGCGCTCTTTGCGTATCTTGGATGGTGCTGTTGCTGCATATTGTGCAGTGGGTGGTGTTGAACCGCAGTCTGAGACTGTATGGCGTCAGGCTGATAAGTACAATGTGCCGCGTATTGCTTATGTGAACAAGATGGACCGTTCTGGTGCTGACTTCTTTGAGGTTGTTCGCCAGATGAAGGCCGTTTTGGGCGCTAATCCTTGCCCGATTGTTATTCCTATAGGTGCTGAAGAGTCTTTCAAAGGTCTGGTTGATCTTATCAAGATGAAAGCTATCTATTGGCATGACGAAACTATGGGTGCTGACTACACTGTAGAGGAAATCCCAGCTAATCTAGTTGACGAAGCTAACGAATGGAGAGATAAGATGCTCGAAAAGGTGGCAGAGTTTGACGATGCTTTGATGGAGAAATATTTCGATGATCCTTCTACTATTACGGAAGAAGAAGTGCTGAGAGCTCTTCGTAATGCTACTGTACAGATGGCTGTAGTCCCGATGTTGTGTGGCTCTTCATTCAAGAATAAAGGTGTACAGACACTGCTTGACTATGTTTGCGCATTCTTGCCTTCTCCATTGGATACTGAAAATGTAGTTGGAACAAATCCAGATACAGGTGCTGAGGAAGATCGTAAGCCCAGCGATGATGAAAAGACTTCTGCATTGGCATTTAAGATTGCTACTGACCCGTATGTAGGTCGTTTGACATTCTTCCGTGTTTACTCTGGTAAGATTGAAGCAGGTTCTTATATCTATAATTCTCGTTCTGGTAAAAAAGAACGTGTATCTCGTCTGTTCCAGATGCATTCAAACAAGCAGAATCCGGTTGAAGTAATCGGTGCTGGTGATATTGGTGCAGGTGTTGGATTTAAGGATATTCATACTGGTGATACATTGTGTGATGAAAATGCCCCGATTGTATTGGAGTCTATGGATTTCCCGGAACCGGTTATTGGTATTGCTGTAGAACCGAAGACTCAGAAGGATATGGACAAACTGTCTAACGGTTTGGCTAAATTAGCTGAAGAAGATCCGACGTTTACTGTGAAGACTGACGAACAAACTGGTCAGACTGTTATCTCTGGTATGGGTGAGCTTCACTTGGATATCATTATTGACCGTCTGAAACGTGAGTTTAAAGTAGAATGTAATCAGGGTAAACCTCAGGTAAATTACAAAGAGGCCATCACGAAGACAGTTAACTTGCGTGAAGTTTATAAGAAACAATCTGGTGGACGTGGTAAATTTGCGGATATTATCGTAAATATTGGCCCTGTAGATGAAGACTTTACTCAAGGCGGTTTGCAGTTTATAGATGAAGTAAAAGGTGGTAATATTCCTAAAGAATTTATTCCGTCTGTTCAGAAAGGCTTTACTACTGCAATGAAGAATGGTGTGTTGGCAGGTTATCCTTTGGATTCACTGAAGGTTACTTTGCTTGATGGTTCTTTCCACCCTGTTGACTCTGATCAGTTATCATTCGAAATCTGTGCTATCCAGGCATATAAAAGTGCCTGTGCTAAGGCAGGTCCCGTGCTTATGGAGCCTATTATGAAACTGGAAGTTGTAACTCCGGAAGAAAACATGGGTGATGTAATCGGTGACTTGAATAAGCGTCGTGGTCAGGTTGAGGGTATGGAATCCAGTCGCTCAGGTGCTCGTATCGTGAAGGCAATGGTTCCGTTGGCAGAAATGTTTGGTTATGTAACAGCGTTACGTACAATTACTTCTGGTCGCGCTACTTCATCAATGGTTTATTCTCATCATGCTCAAGTTTCTAACTCTATTGCTAAGGCAGTGTTGGAAGAGGTCAAAGGGCGTGTTGATTTGATCTAAAAATGCTAAAATCCGTAGGCTAGCGAATGACTCTTAGTCTACGGAATTTTATCTTATTATAATATTAATAATTAATCAAACTAATGAGTCAGAAAATTAGAATTAAATTGAAATCTTACGACCACAACTTGGTTGACAAGTCAGCTGAGAAGATTGTAAG
>OMFZ01000701.1_pt1 | contig 12407 bp, 7 predicted proteins | sample 1645711 | NCBI WGS metagenome assembly OMFZ01 (sample SAMEA103958147, study PRJEB25191) | human gut metagenome | biome: human-associated habitat [ENVO:00009003]; feature: intestine environment [ENVO:2100002]; material: feces | place: Germany | collected 2013/2015 | reverse complement strand
TATAGCGGCGGAGGATACAGCGGCGGAGGATATTCCGGCGGCTCTGGCCTTGGCGGCATGTTCTTCTTCATGGGCGGCGGAGGCGGAAGCATCCTCGGCGCCATCATCATGATCTTGATCATCGTGGCATGGGCATATTTTTCCAAGAATACCCAGAACAGCAGAAGGCAGGACACGCCTTATCAGGGCGGCGTGAGCCATCGCATCTGCAATGAGACGGCGGCAGTCAGCGCCTTGCGTGAGATCGACCCGCAGTTTTCGGTCGAGGGCTTCAAGAGCTTTGCGTCCGAGGTATACCTGACGCTGCAGGAGGCGTGGGAGGCGAAAGAATGGCGCAAGGTCCGCCCGTTTGAGAGCAATTCGCTGTTCAACATGCACAGTCATCAGATCCAGGAATATATCGACAGCGGAAAGACCAACCATCTGAACATGCAGAATGTGCGCAGCATCACCATCGCGGACTTTCATGCGGATGGCGCGCGGGAGGTGCTCAGCGTAAAGCTGGAAGCAAGCCTGCTGGACTATACCACTGATGATGAGAGCGGCGAGGTGCTGGAGGGCAGCAAGACCCAGCACCAGCATCGTTTTTACTACCTGGAGTTCATCCGCAGCGCCGGCGTGAAGACGACGGTGGACAAAGAACTCAACGTCACGAACTGTCCCAACTGCGGCGCACCGAGCGAAGTGACCAGCAGCGGGGAATGTGCGTACTGCCATTCCATCATCACCAACGGTGATTTTGGCTGGGTGCTGAATCAGTACATGGCCTGGTAAAGGAGGAATGAGCAATGGGACTGATCCGTGCCGCATTTGACGCGGCGAAGACGACGCTGGCTGACCAGTGGATCGAATATTATTACTGTGATTCGCTCAGCAATGAGGTGTTGCTGAAGAAGGGCGAAAAGGTCGTTACTTCCGGCAGCAACACGAAGGCGAGCCCCAATATCATCACCAATGGCAGCGGCTTCGCCGTCAATGAGGGACAGGCGCTGCTGATCGTGGAGGATGGAAAGATCATCGAGTTTTCCGCAGAGCCCGGACGGTTTACCTGGGAATCCTCCAGTGAACCAAGCCTGTTTGACAATGGCTTCCAGGGCCTGAAGGATTCTTTCCGCATTTTTGGCAAGCGCTTCACGATGGGCGGCACGCCGGGAAAGGATCAGCGCGTGTATTTCGTCAACCTCAAGGAGATCATCGACAACAAGTTCGGCAGCTTTGTGGATTACATTGACTTTGAGCGGTACGGCGAAGACTGCGCAATCAATGAAGGCGGCACACTGACCGACGCCGGGTACATCCGTCCTACCGGCGATAGCTGGAACCGCTACTTTGACGGGACGCTTGAGGATATTCCCGATGAGTACCGCGTCACCGGAAGCGGCGAGGAATTGGAGCAGCCAAGCACGATCACAGTGCTGGTGGTTGAGCCGGACAAGAAGCCCTATGTGAAAGAAATCCCTTCCAGCCTCGAGTCCTTACAACATGAGGTTGGCGGGGACATTGAGGCGGTCTATCCCTTTGAAGAGCCGGTCGCCATTGTCTGCAATGAAGAAGGCAAGATGAACGGTTTGCCTCTCAACCGCGCTCTGCGGGATGACAGCGGTGAAATCTATGATATTGTTGCCGGTACCTTCCTCGTCACGGGACTGACGGATGACAGCTTCGGCTCGCTTTCGCCGGATCTGTTGCGGCAGTTTATGACGGAGTTCAAAATGCCGGAGCAGTTTGCCAAAATCGGAGACAGGATTGTGGCTATCCCGATGATTTCCGAAGAACAGCAAAAACAGACCGTTCTTGAAGAGAAAAGCTCCATTGTCAACGAAAACACCTCCGGCATGGCGGTGGATGGTCATATCGGCACATGGCACACGATTGACCACAAAGAGATTGATGGTCACACCTTCTGGCTCATGGAGCATGATACCTTTGGGGAAGATGCCTCCTGCATCATTGTCGATGAGCGCGGCGAGCTGGTGCTGTCCCATATCTATGACGGCTTCGATGAAACCGCAGTCAATCTGCTCCGTCAGGAGGTCATGCCGGTCGAGAAGATGCCGGATGACAGCATCAGCATCGAGGATATGAAGCAGTACGGCTACAAATGGGGCGGGATGCTGCCCATGCGGGAAGAGGCTGCGGCTGAGGTCATGAAGTCGTGCCAGATTTACCGGCTGTACGGCGACGATACCGAGGGGCTGGTTCTGGACGCCAAGGAGATCAAGGAACACGCCGCCAAAGGCGGTATCTTCGGTGTGGAGAAAGCGGATTGGGTAGCCGAGCTGGAAAAGCAGAATCCGCTCAAAGCCGCTGAAATGTCGCTTGAGGATGACTATGGCATGATTGACGGGATCATCAATAACGGTCCGAAGGAAGACAAAGCGAGCGAGAAGGGCGGGAAAACTTCTATCATGGATCGGCTGAAATCCGCCAAAACAGCCCAGCAAACGGATAAGCCTTCTCCCCACAAGGAGAAGAAGAACGAGCGTGAGATATGAGCCGGAGTAAGAAATGGAAGCTCGAATGGAGCTTCTTTTTAGGCAGCGACGGACGGCGCAAATACAATGACCTGTGCCGCCGCTGTGTTCATCCTTGCAAGCAGAGCTTCCGCGCCGTTATCATCGCCTGTCCGCATTACTTTTCCAAGCGCTCAGGACAAAGCCAAAATCTGTCGGGATAAAGGTTGAAAATCGCTGATTTCCTGCCCTCTGAGCAGAGATGAAGCGTAGCCCCGTATGTTTTCTCGTCGAAGTTCGTAATGCCCAAAATGTCAGAATAAAGGTCGATTTTCTATCAAAAGCGAAGAGCCTCGGTCGATGCCCTTGCGGGTGTCGGCTGAGGCTCTTTTTTTGTGATTCTTTCACGATTTTCGCCCGCACTATGCCGCTAATACATTGAGAGTGGATTAGCGTTTCTGTATAACTGTGCCGCTTGTCCATATAATTACTATGAACGATACAGAAAAGGGCATGGTAGTTGTCATGATAGATAAGCGAATAGGCAAGCGGATCAAGCAGTGCCGCGAACGCCTCGGTCTTACGCAGGAAGAGTTTGCCGAAAAGACCGGATTCACTGCAAACTATATTTCAACCTTAGAACGGGGCGCATCTTTTCCCCGTTGTGAAAATTTGATATTGTTGCTTAACGCTCTTGAGGTATCTGCGGATGCCATCTTCTGTGATGTACTCGACCACACGACAGAGTATAAGGCAACACAGCTCTCGAATGAATTGGGCACCCTTTCGGTTGATGCTCAAAATCGCATTCTCCAAATAGTTGAACTCCTGATCCGTCAAGAAAAAGAGAATGAAAAATAACATTCGTCATTGAACTGCGCTTATTCGGCGCAGTTTTTTCTTTTACCGCGTATTTCGACTGACTTCTGCATCTCTTCATGCTATACTATGGATAAGCGAATGAGAATAGCGCTAAAATACACAGTTGGAGAGATGAGATATGAAGACAAAGAAATGTGCATTTACCGGCCACAGGCCCCAGAGCCTCCCGTTTGGATTCAATGAGGCAGACGAAAGATGTATTGCACTCAAGCAGAAGCTCAGAGATGAAATAATCAGGCAGATTGAAGAGAATGGTGTTACGCACTTTATCACCGGTATGGCAATCGGCGTTGATATGTTTGCGGCTGAGATCGTCCTTGGCTTGAAATCGGCTTATAATGGCATTACGCTTGAGTGTGCCATCCCTTGCGAAACACAAGCTGAGAAATGGAGCGAAGCGCTCAGGGATCGGTACTTCGATATAGCCTCCAAATGCGACAAAGAAACGCTTTTGCAGCAGCGTTATACCCCGGATTGTATGCACAAGCGCAATCGTTATATGGTTGACCAGGCTGATTACATTATTGCAGTATGGAACGGTAAACCGAGTGGCACAGGGAAAACCGTACAGTATGCGCAACAGCAGGGTAAGCCGGTGCGTGTCATCAATCCCATAACGCTTGTGGTAGAAAACACATAATCTGGTAATTAGCCAGCAATGAATTGACTAAGCCGCAGTTCCCATTGTGGGGACTGCGGCTTAGTCTTTATTCTGAGATCAATTTATCCCTATAAGGGATGTCGAAAAGAATCCGGTGGTAGTCGAGAAGACGATGTTTATTAAACAGCTTTTCGGCAAGCCGAACCACTGGATGATTAAGAATCTCATCTGCAATTCCATTTTCATTGATGAACCTAGCCCATTCAAAAGTGTCTTGAACAGCTTCGGACTCAATTACTACGGGGACGATGGCTTCTGTTAGCCGCATGGCAGGATCATCTTTGTATCGTTTACCTATCTCGCTCGGCTCACAGTTTTCATATTCATCAACATCACTGGACAGTATGGAATCAATCTTCATAAAATCATCAGGGACATCTCGTGTTAAAGTAAGCGCAATATCGCCCTTCCCGTCAGGTACGGTAATGTATTCGGCTATTTCAAGCTCGTAAGGCATCCCACCGATTTCCGCTGTCAGAGTAAACATCTGGCACAAATAAGCAGAGGTTTCATCCACCTTGTCCTCATTCATAAAACACAGCGGATTGTATTCTACGCATTCCCATTTAACTTTTCCCAATTCGGTCAGCTTCGCAATCCTCTCCAATGTTTTCTTTTCCTCTTCGCGCCATAATTCATCCGTCATAATTTTTACACCTCCGCTTATTTTCGTTTGAACTCCAAGACCACATCGCCACTGTCGGTGATCCTCATCTGCATCGTTTTCACATATTGAGAAATGAATTGCTGTTTTTCTGCTGAACTCATTTCAATCCTTGTTGTGCGTATTGCTTCATCAAACATCTCAAATATGTTGAGTCTGAGGGCATTGTCGATGTACCGATACATCTCCTTAAAGAGTGCGCCTTGCTTGATGTCTTCGGTATTCCCTGAATAGAAGTCATCTATGTAGCAGTAGAATATTCCGGCATCTGAAAGTGCATTTTTTAAGTCTGGCCCGCAGCTCTCCCGTTCGATCATGACAAGAAAACGGGCATCTTGCAGAGACGAAATCAGCCCCCAGTAGTCCGAGTCGCTTGACACAAGGATGAAGGAATCCACATTGTTTTTATAGTGCTCCTGACAGGTTCTTGAAATGAGCATCACATCAACAAGGGATTTATTTTGCTTCACTCGTTCGATCATCATGTGCTCAACAGGGATTGCGGTGAAGCTTTCCAAAATGCGCCACGCAGATGCAGCATGAACATCATCAAACAAGATGATTGAAGAAATCTTCTTTGTATATTGACGGTCAAGATTCCTCAGCGTTGCACAAAGTTTGTATGGGTCTGAATTTTCGCAATCTACCACGATGACAACTTTCTCGCTGCTTTCTATAAACTCATAGATGCTTCCCTTAACATAGCTCCCTGCGTCTGATACCTTGCTATATTCTGTGAAATAGTCATTATTCCATTGGTAGAGCAAGGTGACAAATTTCTTGTCGTTATAGAGAATGTTCCCTTCTTCTTTAGGAGTCCAGTTGATATAAACCTGATACGGATAGAAAAGTAAATGCGAGTAGTAAATATCCGCAGCGGCCTTTGTCCCATCCTCTGTTAGACCATTGGGCATCACAAAAAGATTTTTTACATATTGCCAATTTAGCCAAAGAGGAAATAGCTTTTTGCAGTTGTTAATTCTATCAGCTATCAACTTGTTGATCTCAATAACATGATGGCAAAGTTTTTTGCTGCTCTTTCGGACAAAATTGACTCCATCAGCACTGAGCTGTGTCATGCTGTCTGGCGGAATGTACTCAGGGAGATTGTAAATTGAAGTATAGTCAAACCGCATCTTTTCATTGATGTGTTTGAAATTCCGCTCTATGGCCGTTCGGATAATGCAAAGGTGGCGGATTATCCGAGCCGCCTTGTCCTGTTCAAGCCGTTCATAAACCTCCATTTTAGGCGGCTCGTGCTCATTCTCAAAAATCCGCTTTGGCACACCAATCAAATAGGCAATCTTAGAAACAATCTCATAGGTGCTGTCTTTATACCTGATTATATCTGCTTCGGGGACTTGATTATTGACGATTCCAGTATCGCTGCCATCTGCAATCGTGATAAAGCGCTCATCTTCATCCAGCTCTGCTGTTTCGCGGACATCCATATTATGTTCCTTTCGAGGCATAGCGTTGATAACGAACAGTAGACGATGAATGGTCACACAGTCATTACATTATCCGTCCACATTTCACATTGGCTCATCACGGTCTGAACTGCGTCATCCATGCCCTCTGGCGGGTATTTGTGTTTTTTGAGAAGGCGCTTGACCAACCGGCGCATACCGGCTCTGGCGCTTTCTTTCTTCTGCCAGTCTATTGTCCGGTTCTTACGGAGCAGATCGGTCAGCTCTTTTGTAATTGCAATCAGTTCGTCATGTTCGTAGAAGTCTTTGATGGCTTGGGGCTTGGTCAGAGCATCGTAGAATGCAAGCTCGTCGGAGGTCAATCCCAGCTTTTCGCCCTCTGCGTTTGCATCGGCAATTTCTTTGGCAAGCTTCAAAAGCTCCTGAATGACTTCCTCATTGGTCAGCATCCCGTTCAGGTATCGGTTCATTGCACCCTGAATAAGTTCAGAAAACTTCTCCGATTTGACAATATTGGTTCGCCGGTAAACCGACACCTGTTCGGCAATCAGCTTTTTCAAGAGTTCAACAGCAAGGTTTTTTTCCTTCATGTTGGCAATCTCTTCAAGGAACTTCGGATCGAACAGCGAAAACTCCGCCTTCACATCCGAGAAGAGGTTGATTACGCCCTCACTCTTGATACTGTGTTTCAGCAACTCATTGATCCGCTCGTTTACTTCCGGCAGCGTAAACTTCTTACCCGTACCGCCGGACAGAAGCCGGACAATCATCGTTCGGACAGATTCAAAGAAGGCTGCTTCAAAGCGTGTCTTTTCATCTACCAAGCTACCGCACAGCGAAAGTGCCTGTTTGAGAAGCAAAGCCTCCTTGATGTAGATGTTTTGCGTCTTCTCATTGTCGGGAAGGTCTTGCTCTGCAACGCTTTTGCCGAGGATGTAGTTTACACCTCCGGTAATTGCCTTCGCCTTATCAAGGTCAGTTCCGGTCATGAACTTATCGTAGTTATAACCGTAGAACAGGTCGCGGCACACGGACAGTTTCTCAAGGAATTTCGGATATGCAGCCTTGCTGACATCCGTGTCACCGTAGTTCTTCTTGTCCCGCGCTGTGTAGTCATTCATAGCCTGTTTCAGCGCAGCAGCGATGCCCACATAGTCAACAACCAAGCCGCCTTCCTTGTCCTTGAAAACGCGGTTGACACGAGCGATAGCCTGCATGAGGTTGTGACCGGCCATCGGCTTATAGACATACATTGTGGCAAGGGAAGGAACATCAAAGCCGGTCAACCACATATCCACAACGATAGCGATTTTAAGCGGCGAGTCGTTGTCTTTGAACTTTCTCGCCATATCTTCTTTGTGAGCCTTATTGCCGATTACTTCACGCCATTCTTCGGGATCGTTGTTTCCCTGCGTCATGACAACAGCGACTTTTTCCGTCCAAGCAGGACGCAGTTCCAAAATCCGCTTATATATCTTCATGGCGATGGGGCGGGAGTAGGCAACAATCATCGCCTTTCCGGTCAGAATATTGGCGCGATAGTTTTCGTAATGGTCGAGAATATCGTCTACCAGAGAACGGATCGTCTGGTCAGCCCCCAGAATCGCCTCCATCTGGCCAAGTTCCTTTTTGCTCTTTTCGATAACATAAGGATCGGCATTCTCTGCCATCAGGTCATACTCATCGTCAATAAGATGCAGGGTCTTTTCATCAAGCTTGAGATGGATGACGCGGCTTTCATAGTAAACCGGTCTGGTCGCTCCGTCCTCAACTGCCTGAGTCATATCGTAAATGTCGATATAATCACCGAACACCTCACGGGTGCTCCGATCTTTAGAAGAGATGGGAGTGCCGGTGAAGCCAATGTATGTAGCGTTCGGAAGACTATCACGAATAATCCGGGCAGTGCCGATAATTGTCTTTGCTTCGACCTCGCCGTCTTCCTTCTGGCGCACTACAACTTTCTCTGTTAATCCGTATTGACTGCGGTGCGCCTCATCCGCCATGACGATGATATTCCGGCGCTCAGAAAGAGGCTCATCGCTTTCCTCAAACTTCTGCATGGTTGTGAAGATGATGCCGTTTGCCTGACGGTTTGCAAGCAGCTCTTTCAAGTGGGTTCGGCTTTGGGCGTGCTGCGGCGTTTGGCGTAAGAAATCCTTGCAGCGGGCAAACTGGCCGTAGAGCTGGTCATCCAAGTCGTTTCGGTCTGTGATCACAACGATTGTCGGGCTTTCCAATGCCTCTTGCAGATAGTGGGCATAGAACACCATAGACAGCGACTTTCCGCTGCCCTGCGTGTGCCAGAACACACCACCTTTGCCATCTGTGACGGTTGCCTTTTGAGTGGAAGCAATCGCCTTCTTGACGGCAAAATACTGATGGTAGGCGGCAAGCACTTTGAATGTCTTCTCGCCGTCCACATTGAAGCAGATAAAGTTTTTCAGGATGTCGAGGAAACGGTTCTTCTCAAACAGTCCCTCAAAGAAGGTGTCAAAGGCTGCGTACTGTGTGTTCTCGTAGCTACCGTCCGTTGTTTTCCACTCCATGAAGCGGTCTTCACCGGAGGTGATGGTTCCGGCCTTTGAGGTGGACATATCGCTCATGACACAAACCTCATTGTAAATAAACATGGAGGGGATCTCGTACATATAATTACGGAGCTGACGGTATGCGTCGGAAGCATCTGTCTCTTCGCGGGAGGGAGATTTCAGCTCCACTACGACAAGGGGCAGACCATTGATGAAGAGAATGACATCCGGGCGTTTTTCGGAGTTTTCGATGAAAGTCCACTGGTTGGCAACGGTAAAGTCGTTATTGGCAGGATTTTTGAAGTCAACAAGGTAGACGAGGGTGGAGCGTTCCTCGCCATTTACAAAGTATTTTACAGAGATACCGTTTTGCAGATAGTCGGTAAAGGTCATGTTCTTTTGCAGCAGTGAGCCGGACTCAAAGTTCTTGAGCTTGTAAATGGCCTCATTGATAGCATCCAGAGGCAAGCCCTTATTGATGCGCTGCAAGGCGGGCAACAGGACATCCTCGTAGAGCGGAGAGTGATAATCACGCTCCACATCCGGTCCGTAGACATAGGTGTAGCCAAGCCCTTCATTAAGTAATTGGAGAACTGCATTCTCGTAATTTGATTCGGTATAATATCCTGCCATTTCCGTTGCTCCTTTGTTCGATCTGCTGTGTTATCATCTAACCCTTTCTGCAATCGTGTCAAGCTGTCCTGCGATCACAGCGAACTCGCAGTTCATATCAAGCGTTTTTACGCTGATCTGATTGCCGCTCATTTGGTAATCTCCATCCGGCTGAACGGCATCATCTGTCTTGGCGTATAGAAGCATCCCCGCTACCGTTTCTCCGGGCGCTGCATCCCAGTTCTTAACATAGGTGAAAATCTGATACAAATTCCCTGAGTGGAGCGTTTGCGTCATATAGGGTGCTTTCATCTGCATATTGTGCGTGTAGAACTTTGCGTCGATTATAAGCGTCTTTCCAGTTTTCTTGTTTGAAAGCACGATGTCGGACTGCATGGTAGGCAAAAGCGTTCTGTACCCATCTGTCACTTGCCAAGCGATTTGCGGGGAATACGCACGGATGTCCGGGTGCTCCCGCTGATAATAGCCCAGTATGAATTTCTCATACAGCTTTGCCATTGTCATGTCATCCGCATAATCCATAATACGGGTAGATCCGTCTGCGGTCGTTTGCAGCAGTCCTTTCAGAACAAACCGGCATATTTCAATTATCATCCGGTAGGTCTGATTATTGCGGTCATATTGGATGTTCCAGTTGATGTTATGAGCGTCCAAGGTATCTACGCCATCGAAGAAGACAAGCAGCTTGCGGATCTCCTTCTTCCTCGCCTTGGTAATATCTGCACGGAGCAGTACGGCCATTGTCGTTTTGATAATGCGATTTGTATAGGCATTAACCGAAAACTCATCATAGGCGCAGACGAGCTGTTTTTTACGAAGGACTTGGGTTTTGATGGATTCTCCAATTTCAAGCTTGCCTCTTGGGGAAGCCAGCGGTTCTTCCTTTGTTATGTACTGTCTGCATAAGCCCCGCTTAATCTGAACAGACACGCCTTTGCATAGGATAGCAGCCAGCAGTTCTGCGGTGTTTCGGAAATCCTCAGCGGCAACATCCTTATAGCCTTGCTCGTGCAACACTTGGAACGCATAGGCCAGCATATAGTAGATGTTGCGAATGGGAATCATTTGACCACCTCACGAAGAGTACGGCTCCAATCCTTGACTTTTGCGGCTTCATCAAACCAGTATTCTTTGAGCAGCGGGATCAGCTCAAACTCTACCACGGACTTCATCCAATCGTCTGTGACTGTGGCGTTCGTACAGAAATAACTATGGCCGATGCAGAAACCTTCGCCCAGCGAATCATCATTCGCTATCACATCATTAAGCTGCTCCACTGTGGCAATCAGGCGGTCGAACTTCGGGTTGTTGATCTTCGCCCTATATGCCCTGAAACCAGACGAGTTAAATGCCGGTGTCATCTCAAAGAACGCAAAACGGCGGCGCAGTGCATAGTCCAGCATAGCAAGGCTTCGGTCAGCGGTGTTCATCATGCCGATGATGTATACATTGCTTGGAATGGAGAACTGCTCGTCCGCGTAGAGAAGCTGCAACTCAACTCCGCGCTTATCGCTTTCAATGAGCATGAACAGCTCGCCAAAAATCTTGCTCAAGTTGCCTCGGTTGATCTCGTCAATGATGAAGAAATAGGGACGGTCATCTTCTGCGGCCTTGCGGCAGAACTCATAGAAAACGCCTTTCTTCAACTCAAAGCCTGTTTCCGTGGGGCGGAAGCCCATGATAAAGTCTTCGTAGCTATAACTCTGATGGAATTGCACCATCTTGACGCGGTTCGTGTCTTTCTCGCCCATGATAGAATAGGCAAGCCTCTTTGCTGCAAAGGTTTTTCCGACGCCCGGTGCGCCTTGAAGGATCACATTCTTCTTCGTCAGCAAGAGAGCCTTGAGGATGTTGTAACGGTCTTCATCCATGAACACATCATGCAGGAAATCGTCGGCGGTATATGGATCGTATGTCCGTTCCTCTTCATCCTCGTCTTGGATAGCAACATTTGTGCTTTCTCCATCAAAAAGGCTTTGCGTCTTCTTCACAAAATCGGTATAAGGCGTTACATCGGTCAGGGTTTTCATCGCCAACTGCTCAGAATGCTCCCATAAACCTTTGTCTGTCCAGCGGACAGTACGGGTGTTACGGTAGTGCTCACGGGTGGGATCATATACATACTCGCCCTCAACAACGCCTCTGCCAATGATTTCTTTTCTGCCTTTTTTGACGAAGATGATGTCGCCGGGTTTGATGTCGTTTGCAAACTGCCATGTGGCGTGAACTTGATTTTTATACGAGCTTGTCCCCCCATAGACTTCCCGCATCTTAGCTCGCATTTCTTCCTTGGAGCTGTACTGCATGAGATCGCCCATGTCATCCCAGCCGATAGCCATAATGCCCTCGTCATAATCGTTCTCCCAGTTGACCGAGCCATCGCCAGCAGCATACAGCCAATACCGGACGGCTGTGTCATCGACCGTGAGGGCAGTATCAGAGGATTCCTTCGGGATGATGCCCTCAAACATCTTCTCGCTGAAATCCATATCAATATTGTTGTCCTTGGCTACCTTTGTGCAGCCCCGGCGGATGCTGTTTGACTTGTTTCCGGTCTGCTCGTAGTAGTAGGTTATGTTTTCGTGGGTTGCTTTTAAGGCATTGACCATGCGATCCTTGCCATAGTCCTGTCCGATATGGGCGATGAAGTAAATCGTTGTTTCTGTATTGCCCCGGCGGGTGTATCTTGTTCCCTCCATCATGGATGCAAACAGCATGACCATGAGCTTATGGGATGTTTCCCCGAAGAACGGAACTTCCTTGCACATGGCCGCAACAGCGTCATCGGAAGAAAGCGCTCCATCGTAAGCCATTTTTGCGTATTTGTAGACAGTCACTTCGCAATCATACTCAGGCCCCACATAATTCCTTACTCCGCCCTTTGCATCCAGGAACTCTTTGAGCATCTTGAGATCGTTGAAATAACCGGCTGTTCGTTCCTCGGCGCGTTCCGACATCACATCATGTTTCAGATATTCGAGTATGTCCTGCTTTGCCGCTGCCATCGACTCGTCGCTCTCGAAACACTTCCAGAAGGAGAGGGCAATGGTATTCTGATACAGGTAGAAGGCATCAGAAACATGGGTGCTGAGACTGCTTTCTGCCCAGTCAGGGTGCTTCTCACGCAGATAATCCTTGTATTCTTTTCTGGCG
>OMFZ01000648.1_pt1 | contig 13652 bp, 9 predicted proteins | sample 1645711 | NCBI WGS metagenome assembly OMFZ01 (sample SAMEA103958147, study PRJEB25191) | human gut metagenome | biome: human-associated habitat [ENVO:00009003]; feature: intestine environment [ENVO:2100002]; material: feces | place: Germany | collected 2013/2015 | reverse complement strand
TGCTGCTCCTGGGTCTTGCCGGCGTCACGGTTTTGCAGGGCGGCAAAGTTCGGGTAAAACGTCGCTTTGCCGTCCTCCAGGTACATGATCGGGCAGCCCAGCGTCTGCATCAGGTAGCGGTCATGGGTGACGAGCAGCAGTGTGCCGGTGTAGGCCGCCAGCGCCTGGGTCAGGCTCTCGCGCATGTAGATGTCCAGGTGGTTCGTCGGCTCGTCCAGAAACATCAGGTTCGGGCGCTCGAGCGCCAGCTCGGCAAAGCGCAGGCGGGCCAGCTCACCGCCGGACAGCGACGCACAGTCCTTAAAGACCTCCTCGCCGCGGTAGCCGAAGCGTGCCAGATGGCTGCGGACCTCGAGCTCGGTAAAGCGCGGGTACTGGTTCCAGATGGCGTCAATGACGCGGCCTGCGCGGCGGGCCTGCTGCTGGGTGAATACGCCCGGCTTGGCGCCGCTGCCCAAGCGGACCACAGGCGAGATCGGAAGAGCGGTTCAGCAGGAATACCGCCCGACGGGCGGCGCTTGCCGTCCAGCACCTGCAAAAGCGTGGACTTGCCCGCGCCGTTGGGACCTGCAATGACGAGCTTGTCCCCGCGGTGAACGACGTAGTCCAGGGCGTCGATAAGGGTGCGTTCACCGATATGGACGCTCAGATTCTTCATGATGACCAGCTCGTCATAAGGCTCAATGTCGTACTCAAAGCGAAAGTTCAGCTCCCACGCCTCGGAGGTCGGGGCCTCGACGATCTCGAGCTTTTCCAGCTGCTTGCGGCGGCTCTGGGCCATCTTCGTCGTGGAGGCGCGCACAAGATTACGGTCCACGTAGTCCTGCAATTTGGCAGCCTTTTCTACAGCGGCGTCATGCAGCTTCTGCTGGCGCTCGTCAGCGGCTTCGCGCTGGGGCAGATAGGCCGAGTAGTTGCCGCGGTAGGTCTTGATGCTCTTGCCGCGCAGCTCCCAAATGCGGGTGCAGACGGCGTCGAGGAAGTAGCGGTCATGGCTGACAACGAGCACCGCACCGCGGTAGGCTTTCAGATAATTTTCGAGCCACTCCATCGTTTCCAGGTCCAGATGGTTCGTCGGCTCGTCCAGGATCAGCAGGTCGGGGCGTTCCAGCAGCAGCCGTGCCAGACGCAGCCGGGTCTGCTCACCGCCCGAAAGCACGCCCGCCAGCTTTGTCCAGGTGTCGGCGGGAAAACCCATGCCGTTGAGCACCTTTTTGATCTGGGTGTCCATGTTATAAGCGTCCATCGCGTCGATGACAGCGGTGCAGTGGGCGATCTTTTCGGTCAGTTCCGCATTGTGCGGATCTGCGGCCAGCTGCTTTTGCAGCGCGTCCATCTCCTGCATGGCGTCAAGCGCCGGGGTAAAGACCAGCCGCATTGTGGCATAGATGTCCAGCGACGGGTCCAGCCGGGCGTTCTGCTCAAGGTAGCCAGTGGTCACGCCGGTGCCGAACGCGGCATCTCCGGCGTCGGGCAGGCTCTCGCCGCAGAGGATCCGCAAAAGCGTCGTCTTGCCGGTGCCGTTGGCACCGATGATGCCGATACGATCCCCGCGCTCGACACCTGCATTTACATCACGCAGTACCTCGTGTTCGCCGAAGCTCTTGCCTAAGTTTTGAAGTTCCAACAACATAGCGGTACATCCTCAATTCCAAAATGATGCCGCCGCCTGACAAACGGGCAGCGGCAGTGCGCCCTTGCCTTACAGCAGGGCTTCGTTGCTGTGACGGCGGTTGCGCACGCCGATATTTTCCAGCTCCTCCGGCTCCATCACGATGCGGTAGAGCTCCTCATAGGAGCTTACCGTATATTTGGGCGTGATACCGGACTTGTTTTCAAGATTGCCGGGGTTGAACCAGCAGGTATCCACACCGGCGTTCAGGCCGCCCTTGATGTCGGCCAGCAGATCGTCGCCGACCATCAGCACACGGCTCTTGTTCGTGATGCCGAGGTCACGGAAGGCGTGCTCAAACAGCTTGGCGCTGGGCTTGGCCGCGCCGACCTTCTCGGAAATATAAATGCCGTCCATGTACCTGTCGATGCCGGAGGCCGCAATGCGGGACTCCTGCACGGCAATGGCACCGTTCGAGACGAGGGCCAGCGTGGCGACCTCGCTCAGCTCCTCCAGCGCGGTCAGTGCGCCGGGCAGCAGGTCGGCATGGGTCGCCAACAGCTCCTCATAGCGGTCATTCATGGCCTTGCCCTTGCCGTTGTCGGGCAGCTGCATGGTCTGCATGAAGCGGGAGAAGCGGATCTGGAACAGCTTCTGCTTGTTCAGCTGGCCTTTGGCCAGCGAGTCCCACAGCTCGCGGTTGACCTTGTGGTAGGTATCATAAGCGGCCTCGTCGTGGGGCAGCTCGTACTCGGCGAGCATATCGGTCAGGGCCTGGCGCTCTGCGGCGTCAAAGTCCAAAATCGTATTGTCAACGTCCAGCAGGACGCAGGTATAAATTGCCATCTTCGTAACCTCGTATGCTTATTGCGGTGTGGAATCGGCGGAGGTCGGCTCCGGCATCGGCGTGGGCACAGCGGTGGGTTCCGGCGTAGCCGCGGCGCTGACAGTCAGCACAAAGACGCTGTCCGCACCGTTGTTGACTGCGTGGATGTGGTAGGTGCCGGGCTCGTTTGCCGTGAAGGTCACCTGCGTACCCGTTGTGCGCCAGGAGGTCTCCTCGCAGCCCCAGAGCGTGTCGCCGCTGCCGTTTTCCACGGTAGCCGTCAGCGTCGTACTCTGGCCTGCGGTCAGCGTGCCTGCGCCGCTGATGTTGATCGTGGTGGCCTCGGCCTCGACGGTGACGATCAGCTGTGCCGTCGAGAAGGTGCCGTTGATCTCAATGCCTGCCTTGATCGTGTAGGTCCCGGCGGCATCGGGCTTGAAGGTCAGGCTGCTGCCGTTCTTCTCCATCTCATCGTTGATGGACCACTGGACGTTCGCGGCGTCGTAGGCCTTGTTGCCCAGCTTGACCGCGGCATTGACAGTCAGACTCTCGCCCTGCTTGATCGTCGTATCGCCCTTGTCCAGCGTCAGCTCGACGCGGGCGTCGTTGAACATGGCCTTGACGGAGATGTCCTTGGTAATATTGTCATAGCGGGTCGCGGTGGTGACGCCGTCGCTCCACTTGTAGAACACAAAGCCCTCCGCCGCCACTGCCGTGACGTTGACGCTTGTGCCGGAGTCGGCCTGAATTTCGACGCTGGACACGCCGGTCTGGCCGTTGCCGGTCAGCGTGCCCTTGGCGCTGTCCTCGACCTCATAGCTGGCCGTGAACTTCGTCGGCGTCGAGGTCGGCACCGGCGTGTTGCTGCCTGCGGAGGCCGACGCACGCTGCGGGATGTCCGACGTGTCGGGACGGCTGTCCATCGTATTGCAGGCGTGGCTCTTGGCGTACTCCAGCAGGGCGCGTGCGCCGGAGGTGCTGAAACCGTTGGATTCAAAGTAGGTGCCTTCGCCGTAGCCGCGGGTGTTTTTAAGGGCCTCGGCGGTGTTCAGGTACTTGAAGCCCAGATCGCTGCTGGCCGCCGCAATGGCCTGGTTGAACTGGTCAATGCGGGTCTGGGTCTCGGCAGCGTTCGTGCTGTCCTCGGTAACGGGCGGGATGCCCACCGCGATGATGTCGCAGTAGGCGTAGGCCGAGCGGATGCTCTGCAGGAACTGCTTGTAGTCGGCAATGAAGGAGTCCACACTGACCGAGCCGTCCACATCGTTCGCGCCCAGCATCACAAAGACGCGGCGGGCCTTCATCTTGGGGATGGCCTGCGGGATCGTGTAGCTGCTGGCGTCCGATGCAAAGTTTACGCAGGAGGTGGACAGCGCCTTGGAAATCTGCAATCCCTCCTGCCCGACAAACTGATTCAGCGTGATGCGGGTGTCCTTCTGCAGCGTCACGGCGTACTGGTCACCCGCAAAAACGCTGGCCGTAATGTAGGCGTCATCCGCCGCGCTCTGCGGCAGGATGGAATCCAGCGTCGTATCCAGCGGGTAGGCGTCCGGGTCGTAGGAATCCTTCCCGCCTGCAAACAGGCCCAGCTTCGTCGGCAGCACCCATGCCGCCAGAATGCTCATCACAACGGCCAGCGCGCACAGCGCCAGCACCACACACGCTTTGCGCTGTGTCGGGCTCAGGCCTTTTTTCTCCTCATTACGTTCTCTGCTCATCGGGAACGGCAACCTCCTTAATTATCGAAAGCGGGCGTACCCATGGCCACAACCCACCTAGTATACATAGTATGAATTATATCATATTTGCCGGGCTTTGAACATGGTTTTCAAAAAATTGTCACGTATTACAATTTTATTACAAGCAAAAAGCCCGGGATTTGACATCCCGGGCAAAATTGGGTTCGATTTCAGGAAAGCAGCATTCTGTCGTTGGCAAACTCGCCGTCGCTGACCTGCTCAAAGCGCTGCAGCAGGTCGCTGACCTGCAGGTTCTTCTTTTCCTCGCCGCGCACATCGTAGATGACGTGGCCCTCGTACATCATGATCAGGCGGTTGCCGTACTTGATGGCATCCTTCATGTTGTGGGTGATCATCAGGGTGGTCAGGTGGTTTTCCTCGACAATCTTCTCGGACAACGTCAGCACCTTGGCCGCGGTCTTGGGGTCAAGGGCGGCGGTGTGCTCGTCCAGCAGCAGGAGCTTGGGCTTTTTGAGGGTCGCCATCAGCAGCGTGACAGCCTGGCGCTGACCGCCGGAGAGCAGGCCGACCTTGCTGGTCATACGGTTTTCCAGCCCCAGATCCAGCGTTTTGAGCAGCTCGTAGTATTCGTCGTGCTCCTTCTTCGTGATGCCGGTCTTGAGCGTACGGGCAAGACCCCGGCGGGCCGCCAGGGCCAGGTTCTCGTCGATCTGCATCGTCGCGGCGGTGCCCATCATCGGATCCTGGAACACGCGGCCAATGTACTTGGCACGCTGGTGCTCGGACAGGCGGGTCACATCCTTCCCGTCAATAATGATTTTGCCCATATCCACCGGCCAGACGCCCGCGACGGCGTTCAGCATCGTGGATTTGCCCGCGCCGTTGCCGCCGATGACCGTGACAAAGTCGCCGTCCTCCAGCGTCAGATCCAGTCCCTTCAAGGCGACCTTCTCATTGACGGTTCCTGCATTGAAGGTCTTGTATACATTCTTGATCTCAAGCATTGTCCTTGCCTCCCTTTTTCACGGGTACTTTGGTGAAGTATTTGCCCTTCCAGTACGGGATGGTCAGGAACACGGCCACGACCAGCGCGGTCAGCAGCTTGAGGTCATCGGTGGACAGACCCATGCGCAGCACGAAGTTCATAACGATGTAGTAGATGATCGCGCCGATGACAGCGGCGGTCAGCTTGAGCGCAAAGTTGCGGAAGATCTTGCCGAAGATAACCTCACCGATGATGACGGCGGCCAGACCGATGACGATGGCGCCGCGGCCCATGTTGATGTCCGAGAAGCCCTGGTACTGGGACAGCAGACCGCCCGCCAGCGCCACAAGGCCGTTGGAAACCATAAGGCCGAGCACGATGGTGACGTTCGTGTTGATGCCCTGGGCGCGGGCCATGTGCTGGTTTGCGCCGGTAGCGCGCAGCGAGCAGCCAAGCTCCGTGCCGAAGAACCAGTACAGCACGCCGATCAGGACCGCGCAGAAGATGAGCAGCACGAAGATCGGGTTGTTGAGAGCCAGCGCGCGGACATAGCGGGCCGAGACCAGCAGGCTGTACTTGTCCACACTGATGGGCAGGTTTGCCTTGCCGCCACCCGTGCCGGTGCCCATGATGCGCAGGTTGATAGAATACAGCGCCAGCTGGGTCAAAATACCGGCCAGAATTGCCGGGATGCCGCAGGCCGTGTGGAACAGACCCGTGACAAGGCCCGCCAGCATACCGGCCAGCGTGGCTGCCACAAGGGCGACGCCCACAGGCACGCCGTTGAGCACCAGCACCACGCAGACCGCGCCGCCCGTGCCGAGGGAGCCGTCAACGGTCAGATCGGCCACATCCAGAATGCGGTAGGTAATGTACACGCCGATGGCCATGATGCCCCAGATGAGGCCCTGTGCCACAGCGCCGGGCATGGAGTTTACCAAAGAGGTCAGGAAATCCATAAAAACATCCTCATTTCGTAAAGCATCAAAACAGCGGGGAAAGAGAGCAACCTCCCCTTCCTCGCTGTTATGATGATTTTCAGTCGCTGTTCAGTTTAATCAGCCGATAGCCACGTAGTCGGACGGCGGGGTGATGCCCAGCGCCTCGCAGTTGGCGGCGTTGTACTTCTTGGTCACGTTCGGAGCGAACTCAACGGGCATCGTGGAGACGTCCGCACCGTCCGCGAGGATCTTGGCAGCCATCTCACCGGTGGCGTAGCCGAGATCGTAATAGCTGATGGAGAGCGTTGCAACGCCGCAGCCGGAGCAGATGCCTTCCTCACCGGCCACAACGGGGACCTTGGCGGGGATGACAACGTTTGCGATGGCCTCGGTGTTGGAGGCTGCGGTGTTGTCAGTGGGGATGTAGATGACGTCGGAGTTATCGGCGGCAGTCTGGGCCACGGAAGTGACGTCGTTCGTATCGGTGAAGGCATAGCGGGCAACGGTGTAGCCCTCCTCGGTCAGGTAGCCTTCAATGACGTCGCACTGGTAGACGGAGTTCGGCTCTGCACTGCAGTAGAGCAGACCGACACTCTTGGCATCCGGGAAGAGCTCTTGGATCATGGCTGCCTGCTGGTCCAGCGGAGCCAGGTCAGAGGTGCCGGAAATATTGTTGCCGACAGTGCCGGTCCAGTCGCTGATGTCCAGCGCGGTGGCGTAGTCAGTGATGGAGGTTCCCAGCACCGGGATGTCGGCAGTTGCCTGTGCGGCGGCCTGCAGCGGCGCGGTGGCGTTGGCCAGGATCAGGTCAACGCCGTTGGAGACAAAGCCATTCACAATGGTGGCGCAGTTGGCGGAATCGCCGGAGGCGTTCTGCTCATCGAACTTGACGCTGCCCTCGCCCAGCTTCTCGACCAGAGCATCCTTGAAGCCCTGAGTAGCGGCATCCAGCGCTTCATGCTGGACAAGCTGGCAGATACCGATGTTATAGACCTTGCCATCCGCAGCGGCGGTGCTGTCAGCAGTGCTTGCAGCAGCCTCGGTGCTGGAGGCGGTGTCCGCAGCAGAAGCGGCGGTGTCGGTGGATGCGGTGGAGCCGCAGGCGGCCAGACCCATGGTCATGGCGGCTGCCATCATAAGGGAAACTGCTTTTTTCATGTCTATTCCTCCATAGTACCTGCTGCGCAACCTTTTTGTTTCAGGTGTACACCCGCGTCTCCTCACGCGGGTCCCTCCTGCGCAGCCGGTTTAGTGCTTTAAAGTATAGCACACTTCGCCGGTTTAAAGCAAGCGCAAATACGTATAATGCGCCGTGTAATTTGCGGCGTTTTTTGGCTATATTGACGAACATCCAAATTGATGCCCCGTAGGGGCGGATTCCATATCTGCCCGTGGCACCCGCCGTAAGCTGCGCGGGCGCATATAGAATGCGCCCCTGCGGAGGCAAACAAAAAGCCCCAGCTTGCAAATAAGCTGGGACAACTTTCGGTTTTATTCCGCAAAGCAGGCGTTTTCCGCCTTGGCGATCAGCTCCACAAAGCGGTGGGGGTTGCTGGCTGTGCGCAGGCTTTCCACAAGGTCGCTGCGGCTCAGAAGGTTTACGAGCCGCGCCAGAATCTGCAGATGCAGGCTCTCACTGCCCGGCGGAACAGCGATCATGAACACAAGATCCACGGGTTCCCCGTCCGGTGCGCCCCAGTCGACACCGCGGCGCAGCAGCAGCGCCGAGATACCCGGTGCGGACACGCCCGCGTTGCAGGCGTGGGGCAGCGCAATGCCGCCCCCGATGGCCGTTGTGCCGCCGAACGTTTCCCGGTAGCTGACCGCATTGTAGTAGGCATTGCCGTTGGTGATAACGCCGATGCCCTCCTGCAGCTCGACCAGAATGCCGAGCGCGTCGGCGGAGTTATCGATCTTTGCATAGAGCAGTACGCCCTTGGGGTTCATCAGTTCGCTGACCTTCATCGTCAAACCTCACGTCCTTCGGCTCTGCCGATCAGGCTGTACAGATACTCCCCCACTGCGCCCTCGGCGCAGGTGCAGGTCGTCACATGGTCGGCGGCAGCCTTGACCTCTGCCGGTGCGTTGGCGACAGCCACGGCGTAGCCGGCCTCCCGCATGATCTCCAGGTCATTGTAGTAATCACCGATAACGACGGTGTTCTTCATGGATTTGCTCATGAGGGCGCACAGGTCATGCAGACCGCTGGCCTTGCTGACGCCGCTGGGCATGATCTCTAAGTAAATGCTGTTCGTGGCCAGGAAGTAGTTTTCCCGCCCGTAGTACCGCGTCTTGGCGTACTGGCCCAGTTTGCGGATGCTCTCCGGGTCGGAGGCAAAGACGACCTTGACCCAGCCGTCAGGCACGCTCTCCACCGGGCAGGCAATGCTGCCGAGGTGCTCGTCCACCTGATGGGCGTGGGTCACCTCATTGGCATGGATGACGAACATCTCGCCGTTTCCGGCCATGACCTCCACGCCTATATGCGGGAACTTGTTCAGGATGTCAAGGATGGCCGTCGTCGCCTGCTCGCGGTTCAGCGTCGAGCGGTGCAGCACCGACTCGGCGGAGAAATCATACAGCAGCGCCCCGTTGCAGGAGATGGCCGGCAGCGACAGGCGGATGTCCCCCAGCGCCGCGCGGATGGACTCCGGCGGGCGGCCCGTTGCCACCGTGAAAAGCCCCCCCATGCCGGTGTACAGCTGGATGACCGCGCGGTTGCAGGCGGGGATGCCCTCCTTGGCCGTCAGCAGCGTATTATCCATATCACAGATCACAAGGGTATCGCTTAGGGGTGGTTTCATGCGCGATGTTCCTTTCTTAACCGTGTCAGAAACTCTGTAAAATAGGGCGGCAGGGGCGAATCAAACTGCATCCACTCCCCTGTCCGCGGGTGGACAAAGCCCAGCTCCTTGGCGTGCAGGCACTGGCCATTCAGCGATTTGATGCAGTTTTTGGGGCCGTACACAGCATCCCCTGCCAACGGATGCCCCGTCGAGGCCATGTGTACACGAATCTGATGGGTGCGCCCGGTCTTTAATTTGCACGCAATGTAAGTGAAATTGCCGCAGCGTTCCAGCACCTGCCAGCCCGTGTAGGCATACTTGGCCCCCGCCGCGTTCTCGGCCAGGACGGCCATTTTCTTGCGGTCCCGCGGGTCGCGTCCGAGCCACTTTTCCACAAAGCCCTCGTCCTCCTTGAGGTTACCGTACACCACGGCATGGTAGACGCGGTGGATGCTGTGTACGCTCATCTGGGCGCTGAGCGCCTGATGGGCGGCATCGTTTTTGGCAACGACGAGAAGGCCGCTCGTGTCCTTGTCAATGCGGTGGACGATGCCCGGGCGGATGGCCCCGCCGATGCCCGACAGCTGCCCCGCGCAGTGGTAAAGCAGCGCGTTGACGAGCGTGCCGTCCGGGTTGCCGGGGGCCGGGTGCACGACCATGCCCTTAGGCTTGTTGACAACGAGCAGGTCGTCGTCCTCGTACACAATGTCCAGCGGGATGTTCTGGGGCCGGGCCTCGATGGGCTGCGGGTCAGGCAGGTCGATGGCGTAGACTTTGCCGGGCGCCACCTTATCCTTTTTGTTGACGGGCGCGCCGCCGCATGTCACAAGCCCCTGCCCGATCAGATTTTGCAGCGCACTGCGGGACAGCGTCGGGCACTGCCCGGTCAGCCAGGCGTCCAGGCGTCCGCTGTCGCCGGGGGCTGCGGTAAGCTCAAGCCGCTCCATCTTCGTCCGCCTTTGGCTCTGCGGTCTTATCCTTTTTGAAAGAGTCCAGCAGCACGGCGAGCATCAGCAGGCCGACGCCGACACAGACGCAGATGTCCGCAAAATTGAAGATGGCAAACCGCATGAACAGCACGTTGATGTAGTCCACGACCACACCGTTGAGCACGCGGTCAATGAGGTTGCCCACGCCGCCGCCCAGTACCAGCGTCCAGGCTGCGCGCTCTGTCAGCGGCATTTTGCGCACGAACAGCATGATAAGGACAGCCAGCAGCATGACCGACGTCATGCCGATGAGCAGTCCCTGCTTACCGGCCAGCATCGAAAACGCCATGCCGTCATTCAGGCAGTAGCGCAGCTCCACAACGCCGGGCAGCACGTCCATGCTGCCCACCGGCAGCAGCGCCGCCGTGGCCCAGTGCTTGATGAGCTGGTCAATGACGACCAGAATGGCCGCTCCTGCCAGCGATAACAAACCAGAAATCATACAACACCTTATCCGAAAAAATCAGCGGTGCTTAAACGTATAAGCACCGCTGACGGTAGAGTAAATTTACTGCTTCAAGACCTTAGCGCAGCGCGGGCAGAGGCCGTCCTCACCGACGGTGGTCTCGTACTTCCAGCAGCGCAGGCACTTGTTGCCAGCCGCATGGGCAGCGCTGACGCCGAGACCCTCGACCAGGCCCTTGACGCCGCCCTCACCCTCGACAAGGTCAACGTGGGAAACGATGAACAGGTCAGCCAGCTCATCCATCGGGATGGCGTTCAGGAAGTCGTAGACCTCCTTGCTGCAGTACAGCGTCAGACCGGCCTCCAGCGCAGAGCCGATGACCTTATCGGCACGGGCCTGCTCCAGCACCTTCTTGACGTCGTCGCGGATGGCCATGATGCGGTCCCACTTAGCTTCAAACGCCTCATCGGCGGCAGCCTTGGCCTCGGGCATCTGCTCAAAGACAACATAGTCCTTCATGCCGTCCAGCTTCGGGATGTAGCTCCAGATCTCCTGGCTGGTGAAGCACAGGATGGGTGCCAGCAGCTTGGTGAAGTCGACCAGAATGCGGTACAGCGCGGTCTGGGCACAGCGGCGTGCATGGTCATCTGCGCAGTACAGACGATCCTTGATGACGTCCATGTAGAAGTTGGACATATCAATGACGCAGAAGTTGTACAGTGCGTGGTAGGCACGGCTGAAGTCGTAGTGCTCGTAGGCATCGCGCATGGTGGCGGTCAGCTTGTTGCAGGCCTCGAGCGCCCAGCGGTCGATCTCGAACAGCTGGTCATCATCGACCATATCCTTCGCGGGATCAAAGTCGCTGATATTGCCCAGCATGAAGCGGGCCGTGTTGCGCATCTTGCGGTACGCCTCGGACAGCTGGCGGAAAATTTCCTTACCGGCGCGGACGTCGACGGTGTAATCGCTGGAAGCGACCCACAGACGGATGATGTCAGCACCGTAGTCGCGGATGATCTCACTGGGCTCCATGCCGTTGCCTGCGGACTTGTGCATCTGCTTGCCCTGGGCATCGACGACCCAGCCGTGGCACAGGACTTCGCGGTACGGGGCCACACCCTGGGTGGCGACGCTGGTCAGCAGACTGGACTGGAACCAGCCGCGGAACTGGTCGGCACCCTCCATATACATATCAACGGGCCAGCGCAGCTCGGGGCGCTCACGGCAGACAGCGCTCCAGGTGGAGCCGGAGTCGAACCAGACGTCCATGATGTCGGGGTCCTTCTCCCAGTCGGAGGCACCGCACTCGCAGACCTCGGTCTTGGGCAGGATGTCGTTGGCATCGTACTTGTACCAGGCGTCGCTGCCCTCCTTGCGGAACAGGTCGGACACAGCCTTGATGGAGGCATCGGTGATATGGTACTTGCCGCACTTCTTGCAGTAGAATACCGGGATGGGCACGCCCCAGACGCGCTGGCGGCTGATGCACCAGTCACTGCGGTCACGGACCATACCGGCCATGCGGTCATGGCCCCACGCCGGCTGCCAGTGCACGCTGTCAATGGCCTTGTAGACGTCCTCCTTGAAGGCGTCGATGGAGCAGAACCACTGCTCGGTAGCACGGAAGATGATGGGATGATGGCAGCGCCAGCAATGCGGGTACTGGTGGGTGATGTGCTGCACACCCATCAGATGGCCGCTCTCCTTGATGTGCTCCAGAATGACCTTGTTGGCGTCCCAGACCTTGAGACCGGCAAACTTCTCGCCCGCCTCGGCGGTCAGGCGGCCCGCGTCGTCCACGGGAACGACAACGGGAACCTGCGGATAGTGATTGACGCAGACCTCAAAGTCCTCAACACCATGGCCGGGAGCGGTGTGGACGCAGCCCGTGCCGCCTTCCAGCGTGACGTGGTCACCCAGAATGACCAGACCCTTGCGGTCAAGGAACGGATGCTGATACTGCATGAGCTCGAGCTCACTGCCGAGAACAGTCTCGGGCAGGACCTCGTACTCGTCGATATGGCAGCCCTTCATCGTGGACTCAACGAGCTCGCGGGCCATGATGTGGTAGGCGTCACCGATCTTGACGAAGGCATATTCCAGATTGGGGTTCAGGCAGGTCGCGACGTTGGCGGGCAGCGTCCAGGTGGTGGTCGTCCAGATGACGATCCATGCCTTGTCCAGCGGGATGTTATGCTTGGCCAGCACGCCGTTGGGGTCGTCGGTCAGCTTGAAGCGGACATAGATGGAATCGCATTCGTCCTCGGCGTACTCGATCTCAGCCTCGGCCAGGGCGGTGCGGTCCTCGGGGCACCAGTACACGGCCTTCATGCCCTTGTAGATGTAGCCCTTTTTGGCCATCTCGCCGAAGATCTCGACCTGGCGGGCCTCAAACTCGGGGCGCAGGGTCAGGTAGGGGTTCTCAAAGTCGCCCTGCACGCCCAGACGCTTGAACTGCTCGTTCATGACGCCGATGTGCTCGGTGGCAAACTCCTTGCAGATCTGGCGCAGCTCCAGCTTGGAGACACCGGCCTTCTTGTCGCCGAGGGAGCTCAGCGCCTTCAGCTCGATGGGCAGGCCGTGGGTGTCATAGCCGGGCACGTAGGGTGCCTGGAAGCCGGACATGTTCTTATAGCGGATGATGATGTCCTTGATGATCTTGTTCAAGGCCGTGCCCATGTGGATATTGCCGTTGGCATACGGAGGGCCGTCGTGCAGGATGTACTGCGGCTTGCCCTCGTTGTTCTTAATCATCTGCTCATAGACATGGTTCTGCTCCCAGTCCTCGAGCATTTTGGGTTCCTTCTTCGGCAGACCGGCCCGCATTTCAAACGGGGTCTGCATCTTATGGATGGTGTCGTTGTAGTTCTGCGCCAAAGTTTCCTACTCTCCTCTATTCATTGGATTCTTTAGTTATATCACATCGGGCGTCAGCTGTCAAAGTCAACGCCTTCAAAGTTATCGAACGCCGGGGAATTCAGCTCCTCCTGCGGTTCGTCACTTGCCTTTTTGCGGGTCGTGCGCCTGGTCGTACCGGCCTTGCGGCGGCGGGCAGGCTTGGCCTCCGGCTCGTCATACAGGCCGGAGACATCCTGGAATCGCGTCTCGTCGATGGCGGGCTCCTCCACGGGGATCGGGGCGGGCTCGGCTTCCTCCGGCTCCTCCGGGTGCGGCGCGATGGCAAATTCCACCGTGTCTACCTTTTCGCCCTGAGCCCGGGCACTTTCCGTCGGCTCCGGCACGGGCTGGGCTGTGGGCGGCTCATAGTAGGCCGTCTCCTGCATGGCGGGCATCTGGGCTGCCTGCTGTACCGGGGCCGGCTCCGGCACAGGCTGGGCTGCGGGGGCCGTGTAGGCCGGGGCCTGCACAGCGGGCTGCGGCTCTGCCGCAGGGGCCGGGGACGGCGG
>OMFZ01000636.1_pt1 | contig 13961 bp, 10 predicted proteins | sample 1645711 | NCBI WGS metagenome assembly OMFZ01 (sample SAMEA103958147, study PRJEB25191) | human gut metagenome | biome: human-associated habitat [ENVO:00009003]; feature: intestine environment [ENVO:2100002]; material: feces | place: Germany | collected 2013/2015 | reverse complement strand
CGGGCTCGTTGTCCTCCGACGCACAAAAATGCCTGCGGTTCTTGTCGAAGTCGGATTTATCAATTCTGACACGGACAACATGCTCTTTGACGATAACTTCAGCGATATCGCCCTTGCCATAGCTGAAGGCATCCTCGATACACTCGGCATCAATACCCCTGTTGTTCCTCTTCCGGATGAAAATGAAGCTCCGGTCGCTCCGCTGCCTGATGAAAACACATATCCTGATGATGCCTTTCCTGATGAAGACAACGTTCCTGTCGTTCCTCTTCCGCCTCGCTACACAGTTCAAACAGGCGCATTTCGTAATCCCCTGTATGCCGAACGACTCCGCCGGGAGTTGTCCGAACTCGACTTTCCTGCCTCTGTCGTCGAGGGAAACGGATTATACCGAGTCATGGTAGGCGTTTTCCCCACACTTCACGATGCGGCAGAAACAGAACGTCGGCTGCGAAGCGCCGGTTATCAAACAGTCATCGTCAGCCAATAAATAAAACTAAAACGTACCCTAATGATCCGACACGCTTCTTGATATGCGTTTTCTTTTATTAGGGTACGTTTTATATTTCATATTATCAGGTATCTATCATACATTATCTATGGATTTTCCCCATCCGGCTCTTCTGCTAATGCCTGCTCATATTTTTCTAAAATCATAGACTGAATCCGTTCTCTCGTATTAGAATTGATCGGATGTGCAATATCTCTGTACTCACCGTCCATTGCTTTTTTACTGCATCATCGGCGGGCTGACTGGCGGCTTTGCTTCTCCGTTCCTTTCCGTGTATGAGCTGCGGGTGCTGGGGCTCAGCCACACCTTCATCACATCGGTGGGTGTCGTGTCCGCTGTTGTGGGCATGGCAGGCAGCTGGGTGTGGGGGCGGCTGGCCGACCGCACTGCGTGGAACTGCGTTATTTGGCTTACTGCATTCCTGAATCTTTCCTGCACGCTGGGCTGGTCCTTTGTGCGCCCTTCCTTTGCACATTTGGTTGCGCCGGTTCTGATTGTCGTTGCGGCGGGCTGTGCAGGCGGCGCATCACTGGCAAGCACAAACCTGCAATTTGCATTGAGTCCTGAAAGCGGCAAAACCGCTTACTTTGGCGTAACGGCTGCCATGAGCAGCATTGCCACCTGCACATCGGCCGCAGTGGGAACCGCCATCCAGCCCATGCTGGAAAAATCTATGGGGGACAGCTCAATTTCGCTGCTGTTTTTTGTGGCAGGCATCGGCGGTTTTGCCAACCTGATTATAAATGGGCGAAAATTGCCCTCTGTAACATAAAGGGAGAAAAAAGATGTACCCATACCAGAACCCGGATCTTTCGACAGAAGAGCGCATTAGCGACCTGATGAGCCGGATGACCCTTGAAGAAAAGATCCTGCAGACAGATCAGTATTATTCCGGCGATTTTACAACGCAGGACGAAAACGGCAAGGTTACAGCCGTGGATATGCAGCGGTTTGATGCACTGATGCAGCACAATAGTGTCGGCAGTGTGCAACTGCGCGGTATGACTGCTGCCCAAGCCAATGTTGTGCAGCGGTATGCCATAGAAAACACACGTCTTGGCATCCCATACCTTTTTAGCGAGGAAGCACTGCATGGGCTGATGACAAACAACGCAACCAGTTTTCCGCAGCAAATTGGTCTGGCGGCAAGCTTTGAGCCTGAACTCGGGCGCGAGATGGGACACGCCATTGCGGCAGAGTCCCGGGCTTGCGGGATTCACGAAACATACAGCCCCGTCATGGATCTGATTCGTGATCCACGGTATGGTCGCGCGGAAGAATCCTATGGTGAGGACACATACCTTTGTGCTGAGTTTGCACGCGAAACCGTATTGGGTATGCAGGGGACAGACCTGACGACACCGGACACCGTGGCTGCCGAACCCAAGCACTACGTCGGCTACGGCAACCCTGTGGGGGGACTGAACTGCGCCCCCTGCACCATGGGTCGGCACGATGTATTCAGCGACTGTCTGCCTGTCTTTGAAGCGGCTTTTGCAGACGGCAAAGCGTGCGACGCTATGTGCAGCTACAACTCCATCGACAGTATTCCGGTATCCATGGACCATGAGCTTTTAACGGATGTCCTGCGCGGGCAGTTTGGTATGCCGGGGTTTGTCCGCAGCGACCTGACGGCGGTTTCCCGCCTGTATGACTGGCACTTTATTGCCGAAACGCCGGAGGAGGCCATCCGCCTTGGGCTGGAAGCCGGCGTGGACTTGCAGCTTTACGACTTTCCGCATGATGTCTGGCAGAAAGCGATTGCCCACCTGATTGAAAGCGGTTCCATGAAGATGTCGGTGCTGGATACGGCGTGTCGGCGTGTGCTGCGTATGAAATTTGCACTGGGGTTGTTTGAAAATCCTTATACGGATGAAAAACGCGCCGATAAAATCCTGCGCTGCCCGGAACACCTGACCACCGCGGAAAAAATAGCGGAAAAATCCATCGTATTGCTCAAGAATGACGGCTTGCTGCCGATCAGAAAAGACCTGCGCAGCGTGGCAGTCATCGGTCCGGCAGCTGATACGGTTTCTTATGGCGACTATACCGAAACACGCGGCCGTAAAGGCGGGGTTTCTGTGCTGGACGGAATCCGTGCTGCAGTCAGCCCTGAAACCGAGGTGCTGTATGAGCGCGGCTGCAACTTTTTGGGGCAGGCGCTGCACCCGTTTGATCCGTCCATGCTGCGCGATGAAAACGGCGAATCCGGGCTGACAGGTCACTATTATAACGGACCTGTGCCGCAGGGCGAACCGGTGCAGGTTCGCACGGATCGCACCGTCAACTTCAACTGGATTTTCGCACTGCCGCATCCTGCCCTGGATGCCAACTGTTTCAGCGTTGTCTGGACGGGTTCTGTGGTTATGCCCCGCACAATGGATGGCTGCATCGGGCTGAGTACGCAGGATAGTATGCGCCTGTACGTGGATGACAAACTGCTGATTGATGGCTGGGGCAAGGATAAGAGCGCTGACCAGGCATTGGATTTCCACTTTGAAGCCGGACGCACTTATAAAATCCGCATTGAGTTTGTCAACGACCGGCGGGGCGCCCGCGTGATTTTCGGGTACAGCGCCGGGCGGGAAAATTTCCCCGCAGCAGTGGAAGCCGCACGCAAAGCGGATGTCGCCATCCTTTGCATGGGCGACAACGAGGAGACCAGCGGCGAGAACTTTGACCGCACCGACCTGAACCTGCCCGGCAGACAGCTTGAGCTGGTACAGGCTGTTTATGCAACCGGAACCCCTGTGGTGCTGGTGCTGCAAAGCGGACGCCCCGTTACGGCGAATTGGGAAAACGATCATCTGCCTGCCATTCTGGAGGCGTGGTTCCCCGGTGAGCAGGGCGGCACCGCTATTGCAAAAACACTGTTTGGCGATGCAGCCCCGGGTGGACGGCTTCCCATCACATTCCCGCGCAGTGTCGGGCAGATTCCCTGCCATTACAGCCGGCGACCCGGCGGCGGAAAACGCTATGTGGAGATGGACTGGCTGCCGCTGTATCCGTTTGGCTACGGTCTGACCTACACAACATTTGCTTACCGCGATATGGCCCTGAGCCGCAGCGTGATCGACCCGCAGGACACGGTCACTGTCAGTGTCACGGTCACCAATACCGGCAAGTACACCGGCGATGCCGTGCCGCAGCTGTATGTGCGGGATATGTTCAGCTCCGTCGTAAAGCCGGAGCGCCAGCTGGCAGCTTTCCGCCGTCTGACGCTTGCGCCCGGTGAAAGCCGTCGGGTGGAACTGACTGTCGGACCAAAGCAGCTGCGTACCCTTGGTCCTGATTATGTATGGCGGGTAGAACCCGGAAAATTTGAACTCCAGCTTGGCGACAATGCAGAGAATATTCTGCTGCGCGCCGACCTGACCGTAGAGTAAAGCAAGGAAGGAGAAACGGCGTATGTTGTATCTGGGCGTAGATCTTGGCGGCACAAACATCAAGGCCGCACTTGTGAACAGCGAGGGTGAAATTCTGTGCGAAGCCAACACCCCCACAAACCTGCCGCGCCCGGCGGAAGCTGTCTGCGATGACATTGCAGCGCTGTGCCTGCAGCTGGCGGAGGGAAAGGACGTTGCAGGTGTTGGTGTCGGATGCCCGGGAACTGTGGACGGCGGAACGGTGCTGTATTCCAACAACCTAGATTGGCATGATTTTGCAATGGAGGAATATCTGGCGCAAAAGACAGGTCTGCCGGTTGCCGTTGGTAATGATGCAAATGTTGCTGCATTGGGCGAGGCTCTTGCGGGCTGCGCTAAAGGCGCACAGAGTACGGTTGTCGTTACTCTGGGTACCGGCGTTGGCGCAGGAGTTGTACTGGACGGAAAACTGCTGACAGGCTACACCGGCGCCGCCTCCGAAGCCGGACACATGGTGATTCTTGATACAGCAGACGCCCCGCGCTGCACCTGCGGACGTCATGGATGCCTTGAGGCACTGGCCAGTGCCACCGCACTGATCCGCATGACAAAAGAAGCACGGCTTGCCCACCCGGAAAGTGCGCTGAACGTGCTGGCCGCAAAGCCGGAAGACGTGAACGGTCGCACGGCATTTGATGCCGCTGCGCAGGGGGATGCCGCCGCACAGCAGGTTGTGGATACCTACATTCATTATCTTGCGGTAGGCATTGCCAACCTGATCAACATCTTTTTCCCGGAGGTCATCGGGCTGTCCGGCGGTGTAGCCAACCAGGGTGAAAACCTGCTGAAGCCGCTGCGTGCCGCCGTGGAGCCCATGGTGTTCGGACATGATTTTGCCCAAAAACATACCCGCATTACAGCCTGCACGCTGGGCTACCGCGCAGGGGTCATCGGTGCAGCCCTGCTGGCCAAAAGCCGCATGGAATGAGGAAAATTAAGATGGACATCAAAAAAGAATATGAGCGATGGCTTGCTAATGCAACGGCAGATGCCGATGTTGCCGCCGAACTGAAAACGCTGGATGATGCAAAAGTCGAGGATGCATTCTACCGTGACCTTGCCTTTGGCACGGGTGGTCTGCGCGGCGTAATCGGTGCGGGTACTAACCGCATGAATATTTACACGGTCGCAAAAGCATCGCAGGGCTTGGCTGACTATCTGAAGAAAAACTTTGCAGAACCTTCTGTGGCAATCGGCTATGACAGCCGCATCAAGAGCGACGTGTTCGCAAAAGTTGCCGCTGGTGTGTTTGCAGCAAATGGAGTGAAAGTCAATATCTGGCCTGTTCTGATGCCTGTTCCTACAGTGTCCTTTGCGACCCGTTATCTGCATACCTCTGCGGGTGTCATGGTCACCGCTTCCCACAACCCCGGCAAATACAACGGCTACAAGGTTTACGGCGCAGATGGCTGCCAGATTACCACTGAGGCTGCTGCGGAGATTCTTGCCGAAATCGAGAAGCTGGACATTTTTGCAGACGTCAAGACTAGCGATTTTGAAGCAGGTGTTACAAGCGGCAACATCCAGTACATCCCGGACGAAGTCTATACCGCATTTGTGAATGAGGTCAAGAATCAGTCTGTCCTGTTTGGCGAAGAAGTCAATAAGGATGTGGCTATTGTTTACAGCCCGCTGAACGGCACCGGCCTGAAGCCTGTGACCCGCACACTGAAGGAGATGGGCTACACCAACATCACCGTGGTCAAGGAGCAGGAGCAGCCGGACGGGAACTTCCCGACTTGCCCGTACCCGAATCCGGAGATTAAAGAAGCTATGGCACTGGGCATGGAGTATGCCAAAAAGTGCAATGCGGATTTACTGCTTGCCACCGACCCGGACTGCGATCGTGTGGGCATTGCAGTCAAGAACAAGGCGGGTAAATATGAACTGCTGACCGGAAACCAGACAGGTATGCTGTTACTGGATTATATTTGCTGCCAGCGTGTGAAACACGGCAAGATGCCCGCCGACCCGGTCATGGTTAAGACCATCGTGACGATGGATATGGGGGAACAGATTGCCACCCATTATGGTTTGCGGACAATCAATGTGCTGACGGGATTCAAGTTTATCGGTGAGCAGATTGGCAAGCTGGAAAAGCAGGGCAGGGCAGACAGCTATGTGTTCGGCTTTGAGGAAAGCTACGGCTACCTGACCGGCTCCTACGTCCGCGATAAGGACGGCGTGGACGGTGCTTACATGATCTGCGAGATGTTCAGCTACTACGCCACCAAGGGCATCAGCCTGCTGGATAAGCTGGACGAGCTGTACAAGACCTATGGCTACTGCCTGAACACCCTGCACAGCTACGAGTTCGACGGCAGCGCCGGTTTTGCCAAGATGCAGAGCATTATGCAGGCATTCCGCGGCAATATCAAAGCGTTTGGCGGTAAGAAGGTTGTAAAGCTGCTGGATTATGCTTATGGCCTGGACGGGCTGCCCAAGTCTGAAGTGCTGAAGTTCCTGCTGGAAGATAACTGCTCTATTGTCGTGCGTCCCTCCGGCACGGAGCCGAAACTGAAAATTTACATTTCTGTCAGTGCCGAAAACAGAGAAGCTGCTGAAAAGGTCGAATGTGAAATTGTGAAAGACGCCGAGAAGTGGTTTGCTTAAAGTGAAGATTTTAGCGCCCTGTGCTGAGCGCCATAACCTATTTTGGTGCAGCTGCGACCGCACGGGGCATCGGCGGCATAGCCGAGGCTGGAATGCGGTGTTTCTACTCTGGCTGGGCATGACACAGTCAGCGTTTATTGTGTGCTATTTTTTGCGAGAACAGGAAACAGAAGATGCCTGAGTAAAAAATGAAATTTTGAGGTAAAGGAGATCCATATGAATATACTGAAATTGACTCCCAGCTGCAAGGATTACCTGTGGGGCGGCAGCCGCCTGCGCAGTGACTTTGGCATCAAGAGCGATCTGAACCCGCTGGCCGAGGCGTGGGTGCTTTCCTGCCACCCGGACGGTCCCAGCTATCTGGCGGACGGCACAACGCTGGCGGACTATGTGACCGCCCACCCGGGCTGCCTTGGCACCGACTGCGAGAAGTTTGAACAGTTCCCAATCCTGACAAAGTTCATTGACGCAAAGAACAATCTGTCCATTCAGGTACACCCCTCCAACGAGTACGCGCTGAAAAACGAGCATCAGTACGGCAAGACCGAAATGTGGTATGTGCTGGACTGTGAGCCGGGTGCCTTCCTGTACTATGGCTTTGACCATGAAATCTCCAAGGCGGAGTTTGAGGAGCGCATCAAGAATAACACCCTGACCGAGGTGTTGAACGCCGTGCCGGTGCACAAGGGTGACTGCTTCTTTATTCCGGCCGGCACGCTGCACGCCATTTGCAAGGGCATTGTCATTGCCGAGGTACAGCAGAACTCCAACGTGACCTACCGTGTGTACGATTACGGCCGTGTGGGGGCGGACGGCAAGCCCCGCGCCCTGCACGTGGAGAAGGCGTTGGACGTGACCCTGCGCACCCCGCCTGTCAAGCATGACTTCGGCAGCCATCTGGCGCAGGGTGAATATTTCACCGTGGATGCCAAGAACGGCGCGTTTGAGGACACAGCGGACGAGAAGAGCTTTGTTTCGCTGCTCGTCACAGACGGCGAGGGTGAGCTGACCTGCGGTGGTGAGACCGTGGTCGTCAAGAAAGGCGACAGCTTCTTCCTGCCCGCAGGCAGCGGCAGCTATGCCGTGCGCGGTACCTGTCAGACCTTGGTGACAAGGGTGTGAAGTAAGACTATTCGCTTGGCAGCGAACATCGGGATAGAAAAACACCGCAACTTAGAAATCAATCTGTGCTGGATACGCAAGCAAAACAGATGAAAAAAGTTTATAAAAGCAAGATGGTAAGGATACACATAATAATAGGTGAAGTAATATAAGGCAATACCGCATAATTCTAAGTACCGATACGGCGAGCAAGGTGCGGCAGCCGCCGGAACGGTGCTTAAGCCGTCAGGCGGGAATTGTGCGGTATTGCTATAAATTTTATGCTGTACCTGATACATTGCAAACAGCAGAAAAACTAGTACAGAGATATTTCATTGAAGAACTTACACTGAATCTTTTTAAATACAATATATCCAAAAGAAAATAGCAAATGGAATCCCCGAACGATTCATGCAATCCTGCGTAATGAGAAATATATTGGAGACAGCTTGTACCAAAAAACCTACACAACGGATTCACTCCCATTGAAAAGGTATCTTAATACCGGTCAGCGCTCAAAATACTATGCGATGGAAACGCATGAAGGTATAATTTCTAAGACCGATTACGAAAAGGTACAGAACCTACTTGCAAAGAAAAGCATTACAGGGGAGATTGATAGAACTTGTGTATTTTCAAAGAAAATCTACTGCTCAATATGCGGCGCTATATGCTCTAGAAAAGGGCCGCCCACGCAAGGATTTGTATGGTGCTGCCGAACGCATTTGCAATCGAAAGCTCTTTGCCTACTCAAATCAATCCGTGAGGATGAACTCCAACAGGCGTTTTTGTCAATCTATAATCGACTGCAATGTAATCAGAAAACGATTCTGGAACCACTTGTGGATGACCTGCTTGGGTTACGGCATTTGCAAGAACAAAAATATAAAAAACGCCTTGCACTTGGAGAAGATATTCAGCATCTTGCAAAACAGAAACACAATCTTACCAGAATCCATACACTAGGTTATATTGAGGAACCACAATTTATAGAGCGAAGTGCAGCCATTGAGCAGCAAATCAGGGAAAGGAAACAACAGCTTTCACGAAATGATATGTCTAACACATCGGAAAAAATTCTACAAAAAACAAGACTCATCCAGAAGAAACTTTCCAGTACACCGCCGCTGGAATTATTTGACGAGTCTGTCTTTAAAGAGCTTGTGAAAAAAGTGCTGATCAGCAATACGGCAATCCAATTCGAACTCATCAATGGCATGAAGTTATCAGAAAGCCGTGCAGCCACATGAAGAACAGGTACATTCCTTTCGGCTATCAGATTCAAAATGGAGATTCAGTCATCAACACGGAACAAGCCGCAACTGTACAACACATATTCTATGCGTATACCGAAGGACAGAGTTTTAAGGAAATTGCAGAATACTTGACCACAAGTGGCACAGCCTATCACTTTTCAGATAATAGCTGGAACAAAAATATCGTTGCCCGCATACTTGCAAATGAGATTTACTGTGGAGCCAAAGGATACCCAGCCATTATTTCAAAAGAAGTTTACAGCCAAGCTGCCAGCATCCGAAGCAATAAAACCGTAACATATTCAGCAGTGCTAAAACCATTTCGAAGCGATATGCAGTGTGCCTGCTGCGGTGAGCGCCTATACTGGCGACCTAGAACCCAACAATGGACTTGCCGACAGTGCGGAATGTGGTCAAAGCCGATGCAACCTGAAAACATGGCACAACAAATCGTGGATAGGTTATACCAAATCCAACAGCACCCGGAAATAATCCACAATCCAAAGGAACAATGCAACACCCGGTCAATAGAAGTTGCTCAGCTGGATCATGAGATTCACACAGCCCTTGCATTACCAGAGCTGGATGCAGATGCAATCATCGACAAAATTCTGCGCCGAGCAGAACTGCAATTTAATTACTGCGCAGCAGGGGATGACGATCCGACAACAATGCAAATCAAGCGCGCCTGCAAAGAATTCAAATGCTTGTCATCCCAAACAAATCACTAAAACAAAAAATCCCCGAACAAACGTTCGAGGATTTTGGTGCGGATGAAGGGATTTGAACCCACACTCTTTTAAGGGAACTAGAACCTGAATCTAGCGCGTCTGCCAGTTCCGCCACATCCGCATATTCTTTTCGCCGTGGGCCGTGGCCCTGACGACGTGTATTATTATAGCCAAACCGCAAACAAATGTCAAGCGTTTTCCGCAAAAAATGCCAAACTTTTTTATATTTTTGTGAACATGCGTAAAAACTTCGTAAAAACGTCAAAACGCGCCGCGCCAAAACTTGCATTTGCGCCATAAGCTGTTATAATAAAAGCATATAGCAAAAGCATGCAACCGTGAGCAAAACGCATGTCTTGCAAAATCAAAATGCAGTATATAGATGAAAGACAAGCCGAACACAACTATATGCTGCACGCCCTTGAGAACAAATCGGAGCTTTGCCCATCCCTAAAGCATGAATTATGGAGGTGACCCACTATGTGGACACGCGAACTTTTAAAAACCAACGCCAAGCAGGCCCTGCAGGGACGCTACTGGCGTTCCTTCTGGATCTGTCTGGTGCTCAGCTTTGTAGGGCTGGGCGGGGCAGGGGCCAACAGCGGCAATGCGGCGCACCAGGCTGTCAGCACTGTTACGGACGACACGACGGCCTATGACATCATCAACAGTATCCCCGACAGTTATGCTGGGAGCGATCCTCGTCGGTATGCTCATCGGCTCTATTGCCGCGCTTTGCTGGGCACTCTTTGTCGTCTACCCGCTCAACGTCGGTCGCTGCCGCTATTTTATGGAGAGCCGCCAGTCCCTGACGCCCGTCTCCACCGTCGTCAGCACCTTCCGCCGCCCCTACGGCAACCCCCATCGTGGTGCAGTTGCTTACCGACCTGAAAATCGCGCTGGGCTTCCTGTTGCTCATTGTGCCGGGCATTTACGGGAGTATTGCTATGAGCTGGTGCCCTACCTGCTGGCCGAAAACCCCTATATGTCCGCCACCCGCGCTATGGAACTGAGCAAGGAGATGATGGAGGGCGAGAAGTGGAACTTCTTCATCCTCAAGCTGTCCTTCTTTGGCTGGCTGCTGCTCTGCGTGTTCACCTTCGGCATCGGCGGCTTCTTTTTGGAACCGTACATGCAGGCGACCTACGCGGAATTTTATGCCGCCATGCGCAGCAAGGCACTGGCCATGGGCATGACGACTACCGACGAGCTCGGCGGCTTTGTGCGGCATGATACCTACCCCAACGGCATGGACTTCTGATTCAGAATAAACTTGCGAAACGCCGCGGAAACGGGAGCTGCTCCTGTTTCCGCGGCGTTTTTTGGCAAAGCCCCGCGCACGATTTCACACTTCTTCAAACCATTGTCGCAAAATTATCACAATTTATCACTATAATAAAAGACATTATGAAATGAAAAGGGGAGTGCGCACTTTGATCGAAGTAGAGCATCTGACAAAGCGCTACGGCAGTCACACCGCGGTGGACGACATCAGCTTCACCGTGGAGGATGGCGGCATCTACGGCCTGCTCGGCCCCAACGGCGCGGGCAAATCGACCACCATGAACATTATTACCGGCTACATTTCGGCCACGGAGGGCACGGTCAAAATCGACGGCCATGACATTGCCGACGAGCCCGCCGCGGCCAAGGCCTGCATCGGCTACCTGCCGGAGCTGCCGCCGCTGTATCAGGAGATGACCGTGCAGGAGTATCTGCTGTTCGTTGCCGAGCTGAAGGGCACCCGCAAAAAGGCGGATCGTGCCGCCGCAGTGGCGCACGCCGCGGCCCGCGCGGGCCTGCAGGGCATGGAGCAGCGCCTGATCCGCAACCTGTCCAAGGGCTACCGTCAGCGTGTGGGCATTGCTGCTGCGCTGCTCGGCACGCCGAAGATCATCATTCTGGATGAGCCCACCGTTGGCCTGGACCCGGCGCAGATGATCGAGATCCGCTCCCTCATCCGCGACCTGGGCAAGACCCACACGGTCATCCTGTCCAGCCATATTTTGAGCGAGGTTCAGACCGTCTGTGACCGGGTGCTCATCATTGCCCACGGCAGGCTCGTGGCGCAGGGCACACCGGAGGAGCTGGCCGCCCAGCTGACCGCCAAGGGCACGATCACCGCCACGGCACAGGGCAGCCGCGAGGCCGTTGTGGCCGCTGCAGGCAAGGTGCCCGGCCTGACCGACCTGCGTGTCACCGACGAGAAGGGCGGCGAGGTCAGCTTCACCGCCGTCAGCACGGCGGGTACTGACCTGCGCGGTGCGCTCTCGCTGGCGCTGGCTCAGGCGGGCTGCCCGGTGCTGAGCCTGAGTGCCGAGACGATGAGCCTGGAGGATGTATTCCTGCAATTGACCGAGACACCCGAGAGCGGCAAACCGGAAAGCACCGCTGCCCCCGCCGAAAATCCCCCTGCGGAAGCCGCCGCAGAAGAAGCAAACGAAAAGGAGGCGAACAGCGATGAAAGCAATCTTTAAACGCGAGGTCAAAAGCTACTTTACCGGCATGATCGGCTGGGTCGTTGCTGCCGTAAGCCTTTTCTTCCTGGGGCTGTACTACACCAACCGCAACCTGCTCTACGCCTCGTCGGACTTTGCGTCGGTGCTCTACACCATGACGATGATTTTGCTTTTCCTGCTGCCGGCCATCAGTATGCGCAGCTTTGCGGAGGAGCGCAAGAACCGCACCGACCAGCTGCTGCTGACCAGTCCGGTCAGCATCCCGGCCATCGTGGCCGGTAAGTTTCTGGCCGAGGTCGCGGTCTTTGCCCTTCCGCTGGCCGCCGCCGTGCTCATGCCGCTGATTTTAAAGGCGTTCGGCACAGTCTCGCTCGTTGCGGCGTACAGTGCCGTGCTTGGCTACCTGCTGCTGGGCAGCGCCTGCCTGGCTGTCGGCACCTGGATCTCGGCTCTGACCGAGAACCAGATCTTAGCCTACCTCGCCACCTTCGGCGCACTGCTCGTTGCCTACATTATGGATGGCATCCAGACCATGTTCACCACCGGCAATCTGCTGGCATTCATTGCTTTTATGGTCGTCGTGCTCATCGCGTCGATTCTCGTCGGCGTTATCTGCAAGCGGCTGACCGCGGGCGTCACGGTGTTCTGCGTGGGGGCTGTCGTGCTGTTCATTCTGTTCCGGCTGCGCCCGGCGTGGCTGCTGACGGCCTTCAACGCGGTACTGTCCGCACTGGCGCTGTTTGACCCGTTCCAGGACATTGTGGGCGGTATGTTCAGCATCCCGGCCATCGTGTACTATCTGTCGGTCATCGGGCTGTTCCTCTTCCTGACCGGGCAGGCGTTGGAACGCCGCCGTTGGAATTGAGGAGGGATACGCCATGAAAAAGTTGAATGTAAAGCTCCCGCAGGGCGGCAGCAAGCGTGCCCTGCATAGCGGTATGTATGCCAGTGCGCTGGCGGTGGTGGTGCTGGCGGTGATCATTCTGGTCAACCTCGTCATCCGCGCACTGCCCACCAAATACACCGAGTACGATATTTCCACGACGTCGCTTTTCACGTTAAGTGACACCACCGAGAACCTGCTCCATGAGCTGAACGCCGATGTGACGGCCTACTATCTGGCCGAGAGCGGGCAGGAGGACGCGAACATTACCCGCCTGTTGGACCGCTACGCGGGCGAGAGCAGCCATTTCAGCTGGCAGCAGCGCGATCCCGTGCTCTACCCGACGTTCGCCCAGCAGTATGACGGCGCGTCGGCGGGCAGCGTTGTGCTGGTCTGCGGCGACAACAGCGACGTGCTCTCCTACAACGACATGTATGAGATGGACCTGGAGAGCTACTACACCACCGGCACGGCCAACTACAGCTTCCAGGCCGAGAACGCCCTGACCTCCGGCATCGCCAAGGTCACCCGCACGGCGGCCTACCAGCTGTACGAGCTGACCGGCCACGGCGAGACCGCGCTGCCCGACGACTTTACCGACACGCTGTCCAACGCCGGTGTGACCGTGACCTCGCTGAACCTGACCACCGCCGGCAGCATCCCGGCGGACGTGAGTGCCGTGCTTATCAACGCGCCGGGCGCAGACCTGACCGATGCCGAGACGACGATTTTGAAGGACTACGTGGCGAACGGCGGCAAGCTGTTTGTGACCACCGACTTCACCACCGGGACGCCGAATCTTGACAGTGTGCTGGCCGACTGCGGCATGGCCCGCCAGCCCGGCCTGCTGATCGAGACCGACACCGACCATTACCCCTACGGCTACCCGCAGACCTACCTGCTGCCCAAGCTGGCCGGCAACGACATCACCGCGGGCGTGTCCCAGAGCATGATGATCTACACCCCCATTGCCCAGGGCATC
>OMFZ01000621.1_pt1 | contig 14326 bp, 9 predicted proteins | sample 1645711 | NCBI WGS metagenome assembly OMFZ01 (sample SAMEA103958147, study PRJEB25191) | human gut metagenome | biome: human-associated habitat [ENVO:00009003]; feature: intestine environment [ENVO:2100002]; material: feces | place: Germany | collected 2013/2015 | reverse complement strand
AAGCATATTTATTCCAGTTCTCAGTCTGCTGTTTATAATTATCCGTAAACGGATTAAAAGCTCCCAACCCTACACGCAAATTCTTGTGCGTGTAATACATCACCAATACCTGAATATTCTCCCCCCCTGACAAGGTTTCCCCCCAGAAATTATTCCAATTAGTATTCATCTGCCAGTAAAGAGAGAACTGCTTGTAATTAAAGGATGCTTCAGCATTACAATACCAGTTTGTATAAGTATGAGAATATGTATTACCATGACTCATATAATGGTTTACTCCACCGGTAAACGAGAACTGTAGCATATCCTTAATAGGGCCAACACGCAAAGTCAGACGCCCTGATAATTTCTGCCAATCCTTTTGATTGTCCCATGTCTGTACAATCTTGTCACCGTCCTGATACTTCTCGTCCATAATGGCATTCGGCTGATAATCATACGCCCCCCAAAGATTAGAATAAAATATACCTTTCTGCCATTCGTATGTCAACTCTGTGTGATAACGCAAATAGGCTTTCAAGTTCGGATTGCCTCGTCTGATTTGCAACGAATCCACAATCTGTTCTACTGCACTTAAATCCCCCAATGACGGAGAAGCATTACTGATATCGGATTTCCAACGGACGAATGAATTTCCCGGCAACGTATAATGCAGTACCAAACGAGGATTAAAACTATAATTCTCATACGAATCATCACCACTTTGTTTGTAATAAGAACGAGTAACACCTACACCCAATCTGTAGTCCAATTTATTTACCTTTCCTCTATATTCCCCATAAACATATGTATCCCCTTGATTCATATCCGTTTCATAATAATGACCGTTACGGTATGCATTATTGGCGAAAGACTGGGTATGGCGCAACCCGAAACTCAACGAATTTCCTTTAGAAAATTGCTTCTCATAAACAGCCTCCCCAATTAGAGAATATTTATCTCCTAATACATTATTATTAATATCAGTCAACAACTCATCCTGCAAGCTTTCTTGATACAAACGGCGTGATTTTTCCCTATTATAAGTACCTACCACATTGAATACCAAAAGTTGCTTATTTTTCAATCCCTGTTGATAATAAAGATCCAACGAAGGACGAGACCAACTTTTTTTAGTACGGTCTATCATATCCACCTTATCATCAGAATCGGCAACATTAGTCAATACTCCTTGATAATCCCAATGAGGCTGGCTATTACTTCTCAAACGAAAAGTAGCACTGAACAATGAATTTTCAGTCTGCTGTAAATTATAATTCATACTTAAATTATTCATAAACACAGATCCGTGCCCCGGTTCACCTTCTTCTATACGATGTAATGTTGTTCCGTCCGCCAAATGGAATTCCTCTTCATTATCCCGATACATACCATAGAAATCGCGAGGTCCCATGTAATACGAAACACCAAACTCAGACTTCTTATGGTTCACTTTTCCAAAAACATTATATTCTCCCCACATGGCATTCATCCCCTGAGACAAATCCACTCCAAAGTTTCCCCCCGTTTCCGGACGACGGACAATATAATCAAGCACTACCTCAGCATTACCATAACGCAAACCAGGGTTGTCATGATACTCTATACGAATAATGTCTGATGGCTGTAATGCCTTAATCTCTTCAACTTCTGCTTTCGCTCCATTGATACGAAGCTGAAGTTCTCCTCCCCCTAACACTCCTATCTCATTATTCATGGGATTTATCTGAATACGGGGAAGCATCATCTGTTGCAACAGATTGACTCCATTTGTTGAAATCTTCATTTGCCGTTCAGAAGGAAAAATCAACTTACGATCCGAATGACTGATTTGTCCGGAAGCACTAACTGTTACACCTTCCATAGCCACAGCATCATCTTCCAATAAAATTTCCCTTAAATTTATATTCTGTTTAATTCCGTTTAATACAATAAATTGCGTACGATACCCCACACAGGATAATGCCAATAAATAATCGCCTGCATAGACCTTATTCAGTAAGAAATCGCCTTTGCTATTCGTAATAGTTCCTCCAACAAAAACCGAATCTGCTGTTTGTAAAACTACATTAACATATTCTGCAGCCTTTTTACTTGTCGCGTCTTTCACAGTGCCCTTTATAATTATTTGTTGGGCAAAAACTCCTTGTACCATACTGGCTACCAGTATGACTATCATTACTATTTTTCTCATTTTAAATATTATGATTTTATTCTTTTTACAAGATGGCCTGTCCTGCTTAAAAGTTATTGTTTTACAGTTTAGACGCTAGAAGATGAAAAAAAGTTGCACTTCCCGAACTTTTTGCTTAAAAAAAGGTTATATTTGCAGAAAACCTGTTTCAATAATGAAAAAAATTCTTCTAACATTAGCACTTGCCTTTTGTTGTGTTGCAGGGCAAGGACAAACTACAGCCATACCGGCAGGTGTCAATATTCAAGAGTTAAATACAAAGTGGGCAAAATTCACTCAGTATGCCGAACAAAAGCAAATAAATAAAGCGGTAGAAGAGGGAATACGGGTAAGTACGCTCTTTACTCAAAACAGACAATATAAAGAAGCCTTTGCCACTTGCCGACAAATGGACGCACTGATTTATTATAGTGAGCAAGAAAAAAAATCACCTGAGTACAAATTGCGTTTCATGGTGGGTAAAGAACGCCTGCGTATGTATACGAATCTAAAAAATACAGAACAATGCAAGATACTATTGAAACAACTTCACTCCTATACAGACCTATTAAAATCAGACTCTTTACAAGAAGAACTTCTAATGACGGAAGCCAATTATTATCAAACTTTCGGTATGACAGACAAAAGCTTGGAATGTTACAACATCTTATTCCAAAAGCGCTCTACCGGTAAAGATGAAAAAGGAATAGACCAATGCTATAAAGACATGTTGGGATATGCCGAACAGAATAATAATGCCCCATTGGCTATTGCAATGAGAAAACTTTATACTTCATGGCAAGATTCCATAAAAGCAGTAAAAACAGCCAATGAGCTAAACACACTACAACAAAAATATGAAACCAGTCAAAAAATTTTGCAGGAAAAAGAAGACAAGATTACCACAAATCTAATTATTATCATTGCATTATGTGTGTTATCTGCCATATTAGCTGCCGGATTATTATTTTTAGCTACCTTGTTATTTAAACATATCCGCCAAGTAAAGAAATTGAAACATAGCCTACAGATAGCGAATGAAAACAATGAGCAGAAGTCTAAGTTTATCGGTAATATCAGCGCCCAAATTGAACCAAGTCTGAATACAATAGATGAAGCAACAAAGGGAACAATATCTACCCCAATATTACATGAAAACATCAAGGCACTGAAAGAACTAATGACAGCTATCCAGACGTATATTTCATTGGAAGAAACACGTGAAGAACATTATCCGCTAAAGGAACTGAACATAAATACATTATGTGAAAGTATTATGGAAAAAGCGAAAATAAACTTCAAGTCCGGAGTAGAAGCAGTGGTAAACGTCCCACGTGTAAATATTAAGACAAATGCAGAAGAATTGGAACGCATATTAAACCATTTATTGAACAATGCAGCAGAATATACGAAAAGCGGTAAGATTTCACTGGAATTCAAAAAACGAAGCGCTCATACACATCAATTCATACTAACTGATACGGGAACGGGAATTCCGGTTGAAGCGCGTGAAAGACTGTTCAAGCCATTTGCAAAAATACGCGATTTAACACAAGGGAACGGACTAGGGTTGCCTACCTGCAGCCTTATCGCTTATAAATTAAATGGCACACTGACTTTGGACACTGATTATAAAAAAGGGACCCGGTTTATACTGGAACTTCATGTATAATAGTGTACATTCTCACATATTAACATGGATTATTCATTCTGACAATCAATAAATTTGATTTAATCCGTGTTAATATGTGATGATTTCCTGTATCTCTCCGTTAGTGAGATTATAAATTAATGAGAAGAAAGAGACAACACATCCAATCCTGAAGGGCTTTGGAATACCCTTAATCCGAATTCGGGAAGCACAGCCAACAAATGGTCAAAGACCTCTGCTTGCAAGCGTTCGTATGGAATCCAGTCTTTATTGGCAGAGAAGAAATAAAGTTCTATGGGCAATCCTTGCGGCGTAGGTTGTAATTGACGCACCATCAAAATCAATTCTGTATTCACCCGAGGATTATGACGCAAATAATATTCCAGATAGTGACGAAACACATAAAGATTCACTTCCTCCTTTCCCGTTTTTTCAAAGTCTGACATCCAAGCTTGTTTTTCAAATGTCTTCATTTGCTCCAGTGTACAGAAATGGACTGTATTCATATCTATATTAATAGAACGCTTCACCCTACGTCCACCACTTTCCCGCATACCACGCCAGTTCTGAAACGAATCACTGACCAATGCATAAGGAGGAACTGTGGTTATAGTATTATCCCAATTGCGTACTTTTACAGTGGTAAGGGTCACTTCTATTACTGTACCGTCAGCTCCATATTTCGGCATAGTAATCCAATCTCCCGGTCGAAGCATATCATTGGCAGAAAGCTGGACTCCGGCAACCAATCCCATAATCGTATCTTTGAAAACCAACATCAAAATAGCAGCAGAAGCACCCAATCCTGTAAGAATGTTCACAGGATCTTTATCTATCAATGTACTGACTATAATAATTACCCCTACACAAATCACAATCAGTTTTATCATCTGATATACTCCTTTCAGAGGATGATTTTTCAGCTTCTCATGTTCACTTGAAATGGTATAGAGAGAGGTCAAAAAAGAACAGATCAATTTCATGGCTACAGCCGTGATGTAAACCCAGCATAGCTTCAGTATGAATGTCAAAGTCACAGGCTCATGTGGAAAAGCAAAAGGAAGTAATACATACAATATTATAGGTGGAATAAGATGACACATATTATCCAGTACAGCATCATTGAATAAATAATCATCCCAAGTAGCCTGTGTTCTTGCTGTCAGTTTTTTTATAGTAGGAACTATTATTTTTCTACAAAAGTAATCTGCCACAAAAGCAATGATCAGAATCCCTGCTATCATGACAATACGCTGAGTGATGCCCAGACTTTCCTGATGCACCCCCATCTGTTGCAATAAGTTAGTAAGATCGTTGTTTATTGTATCCATATTTTATACGTTTGCTGCAAAGATAATAAATTCACCACAGACTATATATATCAACTCAGATTATTTATATTGACAATCAGCAATTTATATTCAATCTGTGTTAATTTGTATAATCTGTGGTGAAATATGAAAAGGAAACATTCACTGTTTCTTTGTCAACCATTTCTCTTGAATATTCTGCATCACTTCATACCAATTAGGAATATAAACGGTAGCAAAAATCGTATTCACGGCCATACCAAATACTACTGCCGCACCTAGTGCCACACGGCTTCCGGCACCAGCGCCTGTTGCAAACAGCAACGGCATCACACCTAATACAAAAGTAAATGAAGTCATCAGAATAGGACGCAAACGCACATGCCCCGCCTCATAAGCCGCCTCACGGATAGGATTGCCGGCCTTACGGTAATCACGGGCGAACTCCACAATTAAAATACCATTTTTCGCCGATAAGGCTATCAACAGAATAATACCGATTTGTGTATAAATGCTGACTGGAACTCCCATCACCCAACAACCGAGCATCGCTCCCAAAATAGCTACCGGTAATCCCATTACGGCAGCCACCGGGCTTGTCCAACTTTCATACTGAGCTGCCAATACTAAATAAGCTACCAACAAAGCCATGATTAAAATAATAGTAGTAGTATTACCAGCCTGAGTTTCTTGATAAGCAACAGAAGTCCACTCATATCCAAACTCTCCTCCTAGCTGATTTTTTATCAAACTCCCCACAGCCTCTATCGCCTGACCGGAACTACTCCCCGCAGCCGGAGTAATAGTGATAGAAGCTGCCGAATACATATTATATCGGTTTATCTGATCCATTCCCAGTTTTTGCTCTATTTGTGTAAAACTACTGAAAGGAACCATCTCTCCTTTCGAATTGACCACACTCAGTTTCAACACATCATCAATCACCTTTTGGGCCTGTTCACCAGCCTCCAATTTTACCTGGTAGATACGGCCGAATTCTACAAAATCATTTACATAAGCCTGCCCCATATAATACCCTAATGTAGAGAAAACCTGATTCAACTGCAAGCCCATTAACTGAACTTTATCACGGTCTATATTCAAAAAATACTGAGGTACATCCGCTTGATACATACTGCTTATAGAAGCAATAGCCGGCTCATTGTGATAATTAGCCAATAACGCCTCAACCGCCTTTTGCAGTTCTTCTGCACCCAAAGACTTGCGATCTTCCAGTTCGAGTTGTAAACCACCTGTATTACCCATACCAGGGATAGCAGGAGGAATAATACCAAAGACTTGGGCTTCCTGTATCATGGCATATGCCTGTTCATTAAAACGATTAACCACCGCTTGAGCGGTATGCTCCTTACCCGCACGCTCTTTCCAATTCTTCAGCACCACAAAATAGGTAGCCGCATTAGGCAACTGACCACCTCCCATGATACTGAATCCGTTTACTCCCAAATAAGTCTTCACTTCGGGATACTCTGACAAAATAGCATCAATCTGCTTACCCACCATTTGTGTACGTTCTAAAGAAGAGGCAGCCGGAAGCTGAATGGCAATCATAAAATATCCGTCATCTTCTTCGGGAATAAAGGTGCTGGGCCATTTTACAAACATCAGAATAGCAATGACTGATATTACGATATAAGAACCGATAGCAATAACCGGACGTGCCAACAACCATTTTACTGAAGCGTCATAAACCCGCTGCATCCAGTCATTCATACTATCAAACCAACGGAACAAACGCGCTTTATGCATCGGAGTAGGACGGAGCAACAGAGCACAAACAGCCGGAGTCAATGTCAATGAATTGAAACCACTTATAACCGTAGAAGCCGCAATAGTCAATGCAAACTGTTTATAAAGCTGCCCGGAAATTCCACTAATCAGTGTAGTAGGGATAAAAACGGCAAGCAGTACCAGCACCACTCCGACAATAGGTCCGGTAATCTCTCCCATAGCCTGCTCGGTGGCCGCCCGGGCGTCCAGCTTCCCTTCATCTAGAATACGGGTGGCATTTTCAGTCACCACAATGGCATCATCCACTACAATAGCTATAGCCAATATCAAGCCGAACAGTGTCAATGTATTGATAGAAAAGCCTAAAGCAGCCATTACCGCCAGTGTTCCGATAAGAGAAACAGGGATAGTAAGACATGGAATAAGAACTGCCCGCCAGCTTTGCAGGAAAAAAAAGATAACCAGCACCACTAGAACAATCGCCTCCACGAAAGTCTTCATCACTTCATCAATAGAGTCATGAACCACATCTGTAGTGTCCAATGTTACATTATACTTCACCCCTGCCGGAAATGTTTCAGCCAATTCCGCCATGCGTGCACGAACTCCTTTAGACACATCCAATGAGTTACTCCCCGGTAACTGATAGACAGCAATACCTGCTGTAGGTTGTCCCTTCAATTTGGAAACAACTCCATACTCGGCACTTCCCAACTCAATTTTGGCAACATCTCTCAGACGAAGTACCTTCCCCTGGTCTTCCACTCTCAATATGATGTCCCCAAACTCTTCAGAAGTAGAAAGCCGTCCCTTCACATTCAGCGTATATTGAAAATCATTATTGGCCGAACTACCGATAGGCTGTCCCACATAACCGGCTGAAACCTCCATGTTCTGACTTTGAATAGCAGAGTAAACTTGCTGCGGAGTAATATTGCGGATACGCATTGTTTCAGGATTCAGCCATACACGCATGGAATAGTCTCCGGCTCCCATCACATTCACCGCTCCTACTCCCGGCACACGTGTCAACTGGTCTACCAGATTCAAATTGGCATAATTGGTCAGATAAAGGCCATCATAAATACTATCACCACTCAGTGTAAGCATCATCACAATATTGGATGACTGCTTCTGCACCGTCACTCCCTGTACTTTCACAGCTTCAGGCAAAGAATTCAACGCTACACTAACTCGGTTTTGTACCATTACAGTTGCCATATCAATATCCGTTCCCACTTCGAAAGTCACAGTCAGCGAATAAGCACCCGATGCGGAGGAATTGGAGCTCATATACAACATTCCATCCACACCGTTTACCTGCTGTTCAATGGGGATACCGACAGTTTGAGCTACAGTTTCAGCATTGGCACCCGGATATACCGCACTGACTTGCACGGTAGGCGGCGTAATATCGGGATATTGCGCCACGGGCAATATATTCAGAGTTACAAGTCCGGCCACCACGAATAACAAAGCCAGCACCGTGGCAAATATAGGCCGTTCTATGAAAAATTTTGAAAACATAAGGCTATTGAAGTTTATTGGTTTGTTCTATCGGTTTAATTTTCATGCCTTGGCGCACTTTCAACAATGCCTTGGTGACATAACGTTCGGAAGGTGACAAGCCACTTTTTACAACACGCATATTATGATCCGCCAATTGCCCGACTTCAATATGCCGATAATTCACTATATCACTGTCATTCACTACATACAAATACTTGCCCAACTGATCTGTTCCGATAGAAGCATCATTAACCAGCACTGCATTCCGCGCTTCACCGTATGGTAACGTGACACTGACAAATAATCCGGGACGAAGCTTCCCGTCAGAGTTATCTAATTCCGCACGCAAACGGAGAGTACCTGTAGTTAATGTCACATTGGGAGAAAGATAATCTAGTTTCGCTTTCCATGCCTGTGCCCCGTCAGTCCCCAAGCGCAAGGTTACAAAATGAGTTTCTGCAGGAATCTTGCTGGCAGCCTCCTGGGTCAGCTCATATGTCAGATATTGGTTATCTGCAATATTAAAATAGGAATACATACGGTTATCCTTATAAACAGTAGCCAATTTAACCGGTTGCAAAGCACCACCGATGTATGCTCCGACAGAATAAGCTGATACATCAACCACTCCATCACAAGGAGCCTTGACATAGCAATAACTCAAGTTGGTACGCGCAGTTTTCAAAGCTGCTTCAGCATTACTTACGGCAGCCTCACAAGCAACGACATGGCTTTCTGCCTGCAAATATTGTATACGGCTCACCGCATCACTTTTTATCGCTTCTTTCATACGTTGATAACTACTGACAGCATATTCAAGATTGGCTTTAGCCGTTTTTAATTCAGCTTCCGCTTGTTTCACTGAATTTTCATAAAGTGTCGGTTCTATAACAAACAATACCTGTCCCTGACGTACCCGGGAACCAGGTGCAAAATTCTTGGATTGTAAAATTCCATTTACTCGTCCCACCAAATCTACAGTGGATTCCGCTTCCAAATAACCGGGATAATCTTTGGTCAGCGTCACATTTTCCACCAAAGGTTTCGCTACATCTATAGGCAATGCCTGCATTCCTGTCTGAGAAGGTTTATTTTTATCGCAGGCGGTGAGCACACATACCGTCCATGCGAAAGTTATCATTATTCTTTTCATATCTTGGGTTAGGTTTTTTATTATTTCTATAGTTCAACAACTTTTCCGTCACAGTCTACCAGCCTCCACCCAATGCCTGATACATCTGAATCAGACAAAGCAATGAATATCCCTGTGCCTGCACCAATGAATTCTCGTATGACAGTAACGAACGCTGTGCATCCAACACATTTTGGAAAGGGCTCAGCCCCTGTTTGTATAAGTCCAATGAAAGTTTAAATGCCTCTTTCCCCTGATTCAGCATCTCACGACATGCCACAATCTGTTTAATGGAATTCTTATAACTACTCATGGCATTATCCACCTCCTGCACTGCTGTAAGAACCGTAGTATTGAACTGATTGATTGTCTCATCCAGTTGTGCACGCTGCAAGCGTACATTATTCGCACGCCGGCCACCATTAAAAATCGTCCAGCTCATAGAGGGAGCGATGCTCCATGTCATACTGCTACGTTTAGTAAAGTCTTTCATATCATGTGAAGCATAGCCGAAGGAACCGTTCAGAAAAAATGAGGGAAGCCAATCGGTCTTAGAAGCTCCCAACAGGGCTGCTTGTGCATTGACTTGACGTTCGGCAACCCGTACATCGGGACGTCGTAAAAGTAATTGTCCGGGAAGACCAACCCCTACCGGCTCTATATAATCGGGTAACGGTTTTCCCGTTTCCAGTGCAGCCGTCACATCCTGAGGATAAAGCCCGAGCAATACAGCCAATGCATTCATATATTGAATAATACCGGATTCTGTAGCAGGAACAGAAGCCAATGTACTATAATAAACCGATTTAGCCTGAGCCACATCCAGTTTGGAAGCCAATCCGGTATTATAACGCACTTCAGTTATATCCACTACCGCCTTTTGAGATAAAGCATTGCGCTGTAACACACTGAGTTCCTGTTGGGCCTCACGCAAATTAAAATAGGCTGACGCCACTTCTGCACAAAGACTTACCATCGTCGCATTGTACTCTTCACGACTTGCCGCAAAATTTTCTTTCTGCGCTTTCACCCGTTGGCGGATGGAACCGAACACATCCACCTGCCAGCTCATATTAACCGTTGCATCATAATACCCCACTCTGGATTGAGGCTGTCCCGTACCGGTATTACCACTAGTCTGTTGGCGGTTCCACCTGGCATCCAATGACAAAGCCGGATAATAGCCTCCTCTGGCTATCCTCAGATTCGCTTTCGCCATATCTATACGATTCAAGGCAGTAAGGACAGACGGATTCTGCCTGACAGCCACATGAATCAATGAATCCAGTGTGGCATCCTGAAATACAGTCCACCAATGGTCATCCACCGGAAGCTGTTGTTGAAACATCGCATCCTCTTCTTGCCAATGTTCCGGCAAGGGTACATTCAATAATTTTTCGGTCCGCTGCTGGGCATTCAGTACCAAAGGAATGATTAAAAGGAGCCATGCTCCCCATCTACGTATTTTCCTCATAAGTTTATCACATTAAAAAACATTAGGAAAACACATGAAGCAACGTTTTGTTTAACCCTTTGACTTTCAAAAACAAAACAGCCTCTCCTTCTGAGAAGAAAAGGCTGAACCATAAAATATGAAAAGAGAAGTTATTTACCAAACATATTATTTATTAATGACATAGAACCAGTCAGCATACTTCCCAAGACATCCTGATTAAATGCAATGGAATAGTTTTCGGGAGATAACTGTATATCCATTTGTACAATACCGTTTTTGCCGATTTTCTTCAATTCTTTAGCCTTTATATTATAATAGGCAAAACGGCGGAAACTTTGATACACATCACTCATCTCCACATCTACATGCTGCAATACGGAAGCGCCGCCTGCTACCGTAGGCAGCTCTAATGTCTTTCCATTATCCAACGTCAGGACACACTTACTGTCATTAAGAATTTCCACCTCATGCCCCGACCCGATAGTAACAGCCAGCGAATAACGTATGGTACTTTTATACTGAAATCCAGCGAGTGCCACATATACGTCCATATTATTGGAAACACCCAGATTCATACCCTCGCATACCACTGTACGCACTCCGGTCTGGTTGGTTTCATCGTAAATTACCTTTTGCGCCATAGCTCCTACACTCAGAAGCAAAAAGACGAATAAAAACAATACTTTCTTCATAATTCTTCAGTTATTATTTCATCATACAACAAAAACAAACTCATAATGATGACAATATTAACAAAAACTTTTCATACAACATATATCACAACGCATCATTTATACGTTTTTATCCGAACAAGCATAGAACTATAACCTTTCGCATCTCTTATTTCAATCTACTCTACCGATTCGATTCCAACGAATTGAATTTTGCTCTTCATCTTTTGAATACCAAATCCATTGTACTACACCCACAATGAAATCATCAGGCACCAATCCCCAATGTCGTGAATCCAATGAATGGTGTATATTGTCTCCCAGCATAAAACAGCTCTATCATGAAAGAGAATTTCTTTTCGAGTCCATTCTTTCATCAAAAAAGTCAACTGCTCCTTTTCTATCCTTTTACACGAGAAGAAACAAAATACCCCAAAAGCCAACAACACATAAAGCAGGATTTTCATAATTTTGCTTTCAGGATATCATCCATCTCAAATATTTCAACATTACATTCCGATTCACAATTTAACAAGTACAACCGAGGGGTATATTGAGAAAGAAGCACACTCATGCTTTGGTGTTCCAATGCGTACTTGCCTACCAGTTCACCATCGGTGAATCAGCACTCTTTTCCTCCCGTGCATACAACAGGACAGTAGAAGGCAAATTAACAAAATATAAAGTATCGTCCCCCTCTGTTTTTCCAATAAATTCAGCAGCTACAAATTCTCCAGGCCCTTGTCCACTGCTTCCAAAGCTACCCACTCTTTCGCCTGTCTGTTCCTCTAGAATCTGACAAATAGGTTCACCGGAAAATTTACAACGTTGAACCATAAGAATTCCACAATCAAGAGAAGAGAATGTAACCAACTCATTGGAGATAATTTCTTTATCATAATAAAAGCCATAGATCGGTTTGGTGGGAATAGATAAAAAGTCATTTCCTTTGTTACTGACACAGGAAATAAAAAAAAGGATGGCAACAATCGAATAATACAATTTTATTTTAATCATAATTTTAATACTCTTCAAACGGGACAAAACAAATGCTTAATGCCTATTTATTTTGTCCCGTATTACATAAATGTCTAATTACTCAGGAATGGTATATCGATTTACCCAATTTGCTTCCTTACTTGTCTCAATAATAACAGGTTCGCCCGGAGGACCTACAACGAGTTCATAACAACGTGAATTACGTTGATACATACAATCCTTCGTACCTAAAGTCAAGGCCTCCACATTTGACAAAGCTAAATCGGACAATTCTTCTTTGTTTCGAGAACCATACAAAACATAACTTCCACCAACTGCCAATGAGGCAATCAATGCCATTTTAAGTGTTCTTTTCATAATATATTTTTTTAAGTTTAAAATAGGGATATCTCATGATGATTCAAAGATATATGATGAAAAAGATACCGTCTGTCCCTATCATCAGAAACAGACAGTCCACGAAGGCCATTTAGTTTGATTGCATTTGGAGGTGAATGTTTTCATTGTATCACTTTTTATAAAGAACATAAAAACTTTCCACTTAAACAAACATTTCCGCTTTTATTTTACAATAGAATTATCATAAAAACATTTGTATCCTCCTCGATTCATGCTCAAACCTCACCTTTTTGTGCATATTTTCTCCCCATATCCTTTTGTCGCTCAAATTGTTTAAGTAAATTTGCCGTCGGAATATTACTAATACCAAATATATTAAAGTATATGAATTTAAAAATTGTAGTACTGGCAAAACAAGTTCCCGACACACGCAATGTGGGGAAAGATGCCATGAACGCTGACGGTACTATCAACCGTGCGGCACTTCCGGCTATCTTCAATCCGGAAGACCTGAACGCCTTGGAACAGGCACTCAGACTGAAAGACACACATCCCGGTTCTACGGTAACTATCCTGACCATGGGCCCCGGACGCGCTGCCGAAATTATTCGTGAAGGTTTATACAGAGGAGCAGACAATGGATATTTATTGACCGACCGTGCTTTTGCCGGTGCTGACACGTTGGCCACTTCATACGCCATCGCTACGGCTATCCGCAAAATAGGCGAATGTGATCTGATTATCGGTGGCCGTCAGGCTATCGACGGTGATACCGCACAGGTAGGTCCGGAAATTTCCGAATGGTTAAATATTCCAAGTGTTGCAGATGTTGTGAAGATCAATAAAATTGAGGAAGATGGAATTACTGTCAGTATGGACCTTCCGGGAGAAGTAGAGATTGCTAAGGTTCAATTTCCATGTCTCCTCGCTGTTAATAAAGACATTTTCCAGCCGAGACTTCCATCTTATGTAAAGAAGTCGGAGACGAAAGAACGCGAGATCAAAGTATTGTCCCTGGCAGACATGAAAGACACTGATGAGATGCATTACGGCTTGAACGGTTCGCCGACACAGGTGCAGAAGATATTCCCGCCTGCTGTAAATGATAAAAAAGAGATATGGGATGAAGCAGGAGATGTTCTTGCAGAGAAGTTGTTTGATAAAATCGTGGAAATGAAATTCGTGTAGGAGGGAAAGAAAGTGGCTAAGTTAATCATACATCAGGAAAAAGTTACAGATAATCAGGAGTTGGTTAAGATCTGTCCGTTTGGGGCAATGGAAGAAAAAGACGGAAAACTTACCATCAATGCTGCCTGTAAGATGTGCCGCCTCTGTGTAAAGAAAGGTCCGGAAGG
>OMFZ01000608.1_pt1 | contig 14628 bp, 20 predicted proteins | sample 1645711 | NCBI WGS metagenome assembly OMFZ01 (sample SAMEA103958147, study PRJEB25191) | human gut metagenome | biome: human-associated habitat [ENVO:00009003]; feature: intestine environment [ENVO:2100002]; material: feces | place: Germany | collected 2013/2015 | reverse complement strand
AGGTCAGCGGCGGCCGCGCCAAAGGCCGCAGTCTCGAAGCGGATCGCATCAACCGTCATCTGGACAACATCCGCACCCAGATCGGCAAGCACTATCAGGATATCTGCGACCGGGAGTCATACGTTACGGCCGAAAAGGTCAAGAATGCCTATCTCGGCTTCGGAGAGAAATACCGGCTGCTTCTCGAAGCGTTCGAGAAGTTTACTGCCGACCTCAAGAAACGTGTCGGCATCGACCGCTGCCACGGTACATGGAACCGCTACTATAAATCCATCGACCATCTGCGGACTTTCATGCGTAAGGAGTATAACGTGAGCGATATGCCGTTGGCGGAGTTGGAACAGTCGTTCATCGAGCAATACCACGTCTACCTTAAATCCGATCTGGGGCTCAAGCCTACGACCGTCAGCGGTTATCTCAAATGCCTGAAATACGTTGTCAAAATCGCGTTCAACAACGGCTGGATGCCTCGCAACCCCTTTTCCCTCTATCAATATACGGCTCCGAATCCGGAACGTAGTTTTTTAACGGAAGATGAACTCCGGCGTATGATGACTACCGAGCTGCGGTATAAGCGTCAGGACTATAACCGCGATATGTTCCTGTTCTCCTGCTTTACGGGCATCTGCTATGCGGATATGGCCTCGCTGACCTATGACCGGATCGAGCAGGATGCGCAGGGCGAGTGGTGGATCAGCGGCAACCGCCAGAAGACCGAAACCAAATACGTTGTCAAGTTGCTGCCTTATGCGTTGTTCATCCTGAACAAGTATCGGGGTCTGACCGGCGACGGACGTGTTTTTGCCATGTCTACACTCGATTCGATCGACGACAGCCTGAAAAACATCGCCCGGGAGTGCGGCATTGACAAACAACTCTCATTCCACCTTGCCCGGCACACGTACGCCACGACGATCTGCCTGTCGAACGGTGTGAGTCTGGAGACGCTTTCGAAGATGCTGGGACATAAAAATATCACCACCACTCAAATCTATGCGAAAGTCACCCCGCCGATGATCGACCGTGAGGTTACCATGCTCCGGGAGAAACTGGCAACGAAATTCTCCGTGTAGACACTTTGCGATAAAGTATATAAATATATTATGTATTTACATACTTGTATAAACTCATCATTCGGTCATTGCATCTTTGCGGCGAAAACCTACTGCAACCCGATTATGGAACGACTCGATGAGATTTTGGAAATCGTCCGAGAGATCCGCGAGGATGTCTCCTTTATGAAACGCCACCGTAATATGCTTTGCGGGATGCCTATTCTGGAAGTCGACGAAGTATGCGACCTTTTGAAGATGAGCGATCGTCAACTGCGCCGTTATCGCACTTCGGGTCAGCTTGTCGGTTTCCATTTCGGTCGTCGTCTAATGTTTTCGACGGCTGAAATCAACCGCTTCATAGAGCGTGTTGAAATGGAACATAAGCAGAAAAAGTCTTTGAGAAAAGCTATCCATAATCTTTAACACATAATACTATGTCTGAAACAACAGAAAGATCTTATTATCTGGTGGAGTCCATGTATTTCGAGAAACTGCTCCGCACGCATTTCATGCTGACACAATCCACGCTGCTCTTCGAACACCTGTTGAGCCACAGTGACCGCCCGATGTTCCTCTCGGCCCGCAAGGTCTGCGAGGTGCTGGGTATGGATTGCCACCAACTCGAACAATGCCGTAAAAAGCGGATGATCCGCGCCCGTGCCGTCAACGGACAGATGTTCTACGATGCCTACGAGCTGATCGCGCTTACGGAACACTTCTACCGCCGGAAGTTGCGGAAGACCCTCTCCCGGATACCGCAGTTCGAGGTGCGCTGATCCGTTCGTGCTGAAAGGGACTGACTGCATCCGCAGCAGTCTCTTTTTGTTTTGAGACAGCGCGAATAATAATTAAAAATCCCTTTGTGAACGCCGGCCTCGGGGCAAGATAGCGCCGGACACGTTCCGGCGTCAAATTTTTGCGGCACGATCTCCACCCTTCGGGTCGTATCGCCCCTCAAAAATTTGCCTTGTCCGTGCCGTCGCTGATAATCCCGCCCCGAAGCCGGCTTCTCACTTTTCATAGCGGGGATCTGCCGGCCGTATGTCAAATCAAAATCCATTTCGAAGATGAAACATCAAAAATTCGAGATTGCGGTGGCGGGTTACGACTACCGTTTCAAGACCTACGCCCGGGACGGCGTGGAGGCATCGGTAAAGGTGAAATGTTTCCTCGGACGACCCGATGCCGAGTGTACGATCCTTATTCCGACGTTGAACGACGACCTGCGGGAAACTGAATCCTGCCGCAGGCAGGCGGCCCGGCGATGAGAAAGTGGATCGATCAGTCGACCTTCGACGAGCTGCTGCTCGCCAATGCCGAGGATAACGTAGAGCGGGCTATTCAAAGCGCATCGGCCGTATTGGAAACAGTGCAGGAGTTCGTTCCGGAGGCAGCCTTGTTCTACCGTGTTACACATGCCGAGGACAGCCTGAAAAACTATTTCGAGGAGGCGTGCACCGGTTTCCGAAGAAACGGCATCCTGTTTCTCGTCCGCCAATATTTCTATCCAAAACCCTATTACGACCTCCGATTCGATTGGTCGTTCTTCCGATATGCGGACAACTACTCCTACGGCAAGGCTTTCGACAAACAAACCGCTCCGAACCGTATCGGGGTCTTCACCAAAAAGAAGATCGACGACTGGGTGGAATACCTCACGCAGGGTTTCCGGAATCTCGAACGGATCGATGCGGAGAACGAACGCAAAATAATCGGGTACCGCAACCGGTTGGAGGCTCTGTCCGATGTGGTTTGGGTTCATGACAAAAGTCACGGCCAGATCATTCGTAACGGCCTGACCTATACTTTCGATATCCGGCAGACGGATTACAGCGAAAAGATCTCTTTGGACTATCGGTGCCGCACGCTCGACGATTTCCTTGCACTCTCCGACAATAAATTCACACCTAAACCTTAAACGACTATGGAACGAAACATTATTATCGAAAATATCTGCACTGCGTGCCGCTGCGGCGAACGTCGCGCCGAGGAATATTTGACCGCGGAACTTCGCAACCTGCGGGAACTGCGGGATGCCGGGGCTCTGTGCTACGGCGATCTTGAAACGGCCTGTTCTGGGCTGGGACTGGACTTCGATTATACGGACTATTTCTGTCAGGCCTTGTCACTGAACTAACTCCGATTTACGATGAACAATCTTTGTTTCAACCGTTTCACACTGCGGACGGACGATGCGAAAACCCGCCGCAAAATCCTTCGCTGGCTGGCGCTCAATTACCGCTTGTACGAATACCTCCCCTCGGAGGCAGAGATCCGCGGACGGTTCATCTCGCGCAAACCCTTTCCCGCCGAGGCGTTCCGGCGTCAGATCGGGAAACTGCACGGCGACAGGACTCTGTTCCTGCGGATTGTCTCTACGGACTTATACTCGCTCTATGTGGAAGGTAACGTCTACCTGCTCGGAGCGTGGTACCGAATCTTTCTTTAATAACCTGCCGCCTGCTCCGCAACGAGCGGGCGGCGTCATTTCCATATCATGGCATACGAATCATCCATTCCTTTCGCGGATATCAGGGATTTCCGCGAGGCCGAGATCAACGGCATCTCTGCTCTTTTCACTATGTGTCGCCTCGATTCCGAAACCCTTCCCGCCGATTTTCATTCGTGCGAGGTCATGGGCGGTCGGGGCAGCGATTTCCAGTGGCTCGTTCCGCTGGCTTTGGCAAACTTCACCGGAACGTTCGTCTCCCGGCAGCCCCTGCTCCGGGAAGGACAGGCGTCCGCTGAAATACGCCGGTACGGCATCTATGACGCGACGACAGTCGACGAATGGTCTGAAAACAACAACGATAACTCTTAAACACTATGCGACGAAAATTCAAACTGAAGGTCTGTTATACCTTCCACGGGGCTTTTACCCTGCGTGCGGCTTCCGGCAAGGAAGCCGCACGTCTTGTTTCCGAACAATGCGGAACGGTTCTGAGTGCGATTCAAACGACTCTCGGCGAAGAATCCGAGGTAGACTGGCATTTCGACAAACATCCCCGGCTTGCAATCCGGGAAGTAATCGCTCTTCCGGAGACCCTTGACGGGGAGAAGCTGCCGCGCGTGCAGGTCTTTCACCCCGGGCAACGGGTCTTCTGGCGTGATCCTGCCGATGAAACGTCGGGATATTATACCGTATGTTCGGGTAATGACGACGTGGAGGAACCCTCTGACGATGACATCATCCGGATTTGTTCTTCGGCTTCGGAAGCCGAAGTTTTTCCGTGCGAACTACGTCCCGTATTCAAAAAACGTTAAAGACACATTCAAATGAAGATGCAGGAATCCGATTTCCGGCGTGCGCTGGAAATCATCACCCGGAACAACCGGATCACGGTGTCGTTCAACACACCGATCGCCGACAACTACTCCCAAGTCTATCCGCTTCTTATCCATGAGAGCAACGCTTCGGTACTGAAACAGCTCCATGAGGCGGGCTTCTCGATGAGCATGACGAAAAAAGGACTGGAAGTGTCGAAGTATTAACCTCAAATAATCGCGCAATGAAACGCTATGAATTTTATCGGAATCAAAAAATTACTGTCATAGATTGCCGGTATTTCAGTTTTGAAGCCGAGAATCTCGAAACGGCAGTCCAGAAGATCAAGGAGCTGTGTGCAGACGGTCAACTCGACGAACTGTCAAACGATCCGACCTATCAGGAAGATGTTGCTTATCAAATTCCCGGAACGGAATATCCACTGGATATAGAAAACAATAACGGAGATCCTACGGTTATGATTTACTCGGCCGCAGACGGAAACTGCATCATGGACAACCTTCCGAAGAGAAGTATCAAATGCTTGTCGATGCCTGCGAGGCGTGGTGGAACAGACAATTCGCAGAGGAGCAAATCCGAATCCGGAAAGAGTCTGCCCAATGAATACCCGGAACAAACCCGATCTGCATTGCGGACCCCGACCTGATGTCCGCAGAAATACAATAACTCAAACCAAGAACATTTTAATGAACGAAACCATGAATTTACACGAATATTACCGTAACCATAAGGACGCGATCAACGCGTCGATTATGGATATTGCCTGCGATCTGGCCGTCGGACGGCTGCTGAACGCACACGGTGCACCTTTCGAAACATTCGTCGAAGCCGATGACCCCGACGATCCCGACGGCGGAACCCATTACAAGGAGGAATATCAAAAGGAATACGATACGTATTACGATAAGGAGTACGCCCGTGTCGCAAAGCTGATGAAATTCGACTATTGCCAAGAGGACGGAGTCGCGGCTTCGCCTGAAGATACGAACACCTAAACCATATACTTATATGATCGATATTCCTTTGTCCCTGCGCGTTCCACCGCAGGGACGCTATAACCGCGGTATTTATACCTGTTATGAATGTGATTTCGAACCGCCGCACTATACGTAGTACCTTGCATGCTGGGCCTTGCCGAGACCTCTGCCGGTACGATGGTCGTCTGGGAATGTCCCCGGTGCGGTCAGAAATGGATGTTTCACTATCGGGCCCAAAATTCCCGTGAAGCTCACGATTACGCCGCCCAGCTCCTCGCTTACCGCACTGGCGATCCCGATTGGCGTATGACGCTGAATCCCGACTGGATTGCGGTGCCGCGGCAGAAAAAAGAGTAACCCTAAAACCTGATCCAATGAAAATCTTTGAAAGAATCACAAAACGCTATGCGCTTCAGAATTACTATCTGCGGCGCAATTTCTATTGGCCGGATACGCTGCCGGAGATTCTCGATTATTGGCAGCAGCACAATGACCTGCCATTCCTCTACGGCGGCGATAACTGGCCGTATGATGCAATGTGCGAGCGGCAGCGCCGCAAGGGCGTCTATGCTTCGCAATACCTGACACCCGACCGCACGGCCTGCCAGATGGCGGCACTGGCCGTGCGATATTTCGACAATGACAGCCGTATCGTGGACGCCTGCTGCGGCACGGGGCAACTTACGCGCGCCCTGCTCCTCGAGGGCGTGCATCCGTCGGCGCTCCTCGGCTTCGATGCCGATGCGGAGCTGGTTGATCTATACGAACGCCTCTATCCCGAAACTGCTGCGCTGCGGATGCAATTTCATGAGATCGACTTCCGCTGCGAGAACGTCATTGCCAATCCGCCGTTCGAGATTGTGGAGTGTGTCTACTTCCTGCAATGGCTCTCCCGCACGCAACGCTCGGGCGATCGTGCCGTGCTGCTTCTGCCGTACGGCTTTATCGACAAGCAGCGTCCCAAAGCCGTACAGGAGACGATGCGGCACTTTATCATCCACCACCGGACACCCATGCAGGAGCCGTTCGCACGCACTGCCTGCCGTGCGGAGATCGTCGTAGTGGAACGGGCGTAGTGCATTCCGACGCGGGGAGAACCCCGCGTCAATGTTAAAATTTTATGTCATGAAACGAACTGAAGTGGTAAACATTCGTTATGCAGCATGCGATGTTTACATCGGCCGTGCCGGCCGTGGTGAAGACGGTTATTTCAGGAATCCTTTTCGGCTGCTGCCAGGCATGAGCCGCGGTGCTACTTTGGACCGCTACCGCAGTTATTTTTACGGACGCCTGCGTACCGATCCTGAGTTTCGTCAGCGTATCCATGCTTTGAAAGGCAAACGCTTGGGATGCTTCTGTAAGCCTTATCCATGTCATAGGGATATTATCAAAGAATATCTCAATACCTTGGACGATGAATAAAGGTCGTATGCCCGGCGGCATTGCTATTCCGGGATTTTTTCCGTAATTTTACTGGGTATTCAGTATCGTCCGTTTTATGAACGAACACCCGGCAACTCTTCTGCGCTGTGTCGTGGAACGTATCACCTATCAGAATCCCGAGAACGGATACTCGGTGCTGAAGGTCAAGGTGAAGGGCTATAGCGACCTTGTCACGCTCGTGGGTAACCTGCTGGAGGTTCCCGTGGGCAGCGTCCTTCTGTGCCGCGGCGAATGGAAGGTGGACAAATGCTACGGCAGCCAGTTCGTCGCCGCGACATGGGAGGAGACGATGCCCGCCACGGTGTACGGGATCGAAAAATACCTCGGCAGCGGATTGGTCAAGGGCATCGGCCCCCGGTTCGCCCGGGCTATCGTCCAGCGATTCGGAACGGAGACCATCGACATCATCGAGACGGAGATCGAACGGCTTTACGAAGTTCCGAACATCGGACGTAAGCGTGTAGCGAAGATCCGCGAGAGTTGGGAGAAGCAGAAAGACATCAAGAACGTCATGCTCTTTCTGCAGGGCTACGGCGTGAGCACGGCCTATGCGGCCAAAATCTACCGGGAATACGGCAAGGAGAGTATTGACAAGGTGCGGGAGAATCCCTACCGCCTTGCCGACGATATCTGGGGCATCGGCTTCAAGACCGCCGACGGCATCGCCGCAAAGATGGGCTATGAGAAAGAGGACCCGCGACGGTGCCGGAGCGGCATCCTCTATACGCTGGGACAACTTTCGGACGAAGGACATGTCTACGCCGGGGAGGAACAGCTGGTAAAGACTGCGGGGCAGCTTCTTGAAGCGGGCGAAACAGCTATCCGTGACACCCTCGCCGGGATGCTTCAGGCCGAAGACCTTATTCTCGACAAGGAGGCCATTTACCTTCCTCCGTTCTACCATGCCGAGTGCGGTACGTCGCGTCGCCTGAGAGATTTGGCAGAGAGTACGGGCCGTTCGTTGTTCGACGGGCTTTTCGATCCGTCGTCCCTCACCGCGGAAACCGGCATCGAATACGACGAAGTTCAGCTTGCGGCTATCCGGCAGGCCGTCACGTCCAAAGTCATGGTGTTGACCGGCGGCCCCGGTACGGGTAAGACGACTACGACGCAGGGAATTATCGCGGCCTTGAAAAAAGCCGGCCTGCGCGTGCTGCTGGCGGCTCCGACGGGACGTGCCGCCAAGCGTATGAGCGAGGCGACGGGCATGGAGGCCAAGACCATCCACCGTCTGCTGGAATACAACCCGCAGGACGGGTATAAGCGCAACGACGAGAATCCGTTGGAAGGCGACGCGCTGATCGTGGACGAGTGTTCGATGATCGACATCCTTTTGATGAACAACCTGCTGAAAGCCGTTCCCGTGGGGATGCGGCTGGTTCTCGTCGGCGATATCGACCAGCTGCCGAGCGTCGGGGCGGGAAACGTCCTGCGCGATGTCATCGACTCGCAGCGTATCCCCGTCGTGCGGCTCGTGCGCATCTTCCGGCAGGCGCAGAAGAGCCGTATCGTGATGAGCGCCCACGCCATCAATCGGGGGAAATTCCCCGATACGAGCAATGGCCGCGACACGGATTTTTTCTTTATGAAGGAAGAAGACCCGGAGCGAGCCGCAGAAAGTATCGTCCGCCTTGTCAAAGAGCGTCTGCCCCGTGCCTACCGGGAAAGCCCGGACCGTATTCAAGTACTTACGCCGATGCAGCGGGGCGTCGTGGGCGCCGCGAACCTGAACCTGCTGTTGCAGCAGGCATTGAATCCTTCGGGGCCGAGCCTCGGCCGCGGAGGCTACACCTACCGACAGGGCGACCGCGTGATGCAGTTGTGCAACAACTATGCTAAGGAGGTGTTCAACGGCGATCTGGGTTATATCCGTGAGGTGGATACGGAGGAGAGGACGTTGAAAGTCGATTTCGACGGCAAATGGATCGAGTACGACATAACGGAACTCGACGAACTGACGCTGGCCTATGCCACGACGATTCATAAGGCGCAGGGGTCGGAATACCCGATTGTAGTCATGCCGGTGCTGATGACCCACTTCGTGATGCTCCAGCGCAACCTGATCTATACGGGTATTACGCGCGCCAAAAAGATCTGCGTGCTGATCGGTGCGACGAAAGCCTTGGCCTATGCCGTCCACAATATGTCCGTGCTGAAACGCAATACGAGCCTTCGGGAGCGGTTGAATCCCTCCCTGACGACCGACGGGAAACTCCGGGGCTGAATCTTCGACAGGGCTGCCGTCATTTCCTCCGCCGGTAAGGCCGAAACCGCCGGGACAAAAAAGGGTGTCCTTCGAAAGAACACCCTGCGTCATGCGATGAAAACGAGCTATTTGGCAGCTGCCGCAAGCGACGTTTTCCGGAATTCCTTGAGTTTCTTCTCAAGCTCCAGCGACACCTTACGGGCGCGCAGTCCCGCAGCTTTGTTGTTTTTTCCCGCCTGAAGCTCTGCGTCGGTCTTGAATGCCGCATACAGCTCGTCGATAGTCTTTACCAGTTCATTCATGGTCGTATGGAATTTAGTAGTTTAACACGATCCAAAAATAGATATTTTTTCACAAAAACAGCTTTGTGATGCTATTTTTTTCGGCCGGTTCCCTCGGTGCACGGCATTCCATTCCCGAAAGAATTTTTCTGCGAGGCTCCTTCGGGTTCTGCATGCCGGGTTCATATGCGGTATATGTCCGTGCTGCCGGCTTACAACTCCAGATTCCACTGCCGTCTGTGCTCCAAGAACGCTTCCCGGGTTCTGTCGTCGAATTCCGAGAGATCCTTCTCCGTAAGGATTCCGTTATAGAAAAGGCTGAATACCGTCAAAGCATAGCGGGAGCCGTTCAGACCGTCATACTGACGACTTATATCTTTGTCGAATGTCTGTATGCTCTTATATATTTCCAAATATTTCTCATGGCAGGACTGCGCTTTTTCATCCTGCAGGAGTCGTTTGAGTTTCGCCAGAAAGGTACAGCATTCACGCTCCAAGGCCCGGCTTATGAGTGTTCGGGCAATTTTCTTTTGGCTTTTATCCAATTCTACCATACAGCTTACGGAGATTATGTTTTTCAGGACTCCAAAATAATTATTTTCGGTCTATTAAAATATACAAACCGAATATCGGCCCGCGGGAAAAATTGCTAAAACGGGCGGCGATATAAGAAACGCAAATTCTCGAGGATGAACCGCCGGAAGCTGAAAAACCGGGGCACGGCTTGCTGCTTTCGAAAAGAATCCGTATTTTTATCCTGTGCAAAATACCGCAAGCACAATTTTGTCAGCTCCGGATACTGTTGGGAAACGGTGTCCGGAGTGTTTATACCGTCATATGGGAATACCGAAAACTCCCTCCAAAGACACTTTTCATCTACCCGTACAGGCCGTTGTGTGAGATCACGACAGCTCTCTTCAAAACATAAAAAATTCCGTCGTGAACAACGGAACGCGTCAGCATATCGGTACATCGTAAATCTCCATCTTTAGGATTCTCCGAAAGAACAGAGCCGTCCGGAGCGATATTTATCGTATATGCATCGGGGCGACACGTATAAAAAACGAATTTCGAGCGTGAGACAGCCGGGCATTTTATTCCCCCGAAAACAGGACATACAACTTTCCCGTTTTCCGGACATTCCATGTTTTTACCCGGCCTTTGCGAGTCTTCTTGCCATATGGCTAAATAATGAGCCGGTGCAGGCGATAGACGTAATAGTCTACGGCATGTAGGCCGGCCACGAAACCTTTTCCGTGTACCCTTGCTGCGAGTCCTGCGACGCCCGAAATCCCGTATGTGACGCAACACATTGATAAAACCGTGGCACGCAAGCGCCCATGGGCTCCGTGCCGGAACATGGATACGGTCGAGCGTGTCTTTTTGGCCTCCGGCAAGACACTGGTGAAACTTAAATCGGAATAGATATATTCACATTGCCATTGCCTGGCAAGTAAATTCTCCTCCCCACGGTTTAGGAATGTTTCATCCATGAATTTCCGAGAGGTGCCCGGCATATTCTCCGACTCCTTGCAGAGCAGGCAGGCCATGAAAACCGTTAGCAGTATGAATACCGATTTACGCATTCCGATAAACTGAATCTATTACAAAATTAACAGTTCGTATGGAACCGGCAAATTTTCCGGAGATATATACCGGAAACGAAGATGAATCCGACCGAATGCAGGATATTGCCGGATGCTTCGATCCGATTATACCCAGAAATGACGGGTTTCAATATGACATCGAAGCTGCTGCTTCCGATGTTTGTCACGGCAAAGATAAATGGAAATTACCTATCCTGCCGGTTGCCCCGGGAAAGATAAGCCCGGGGCGGTCGGCCGGGCCTCCCTCTCCGGCTCCGGGACGGAAAAATCATCCTCGCCGGGGCTGCGGTATTTTTCCGCCCCTGCACCTGCGCCGCGGGCTTATGAATCTTCCCGAGGCAACCGACCCGTTCGGAATATAAAGCCTCATAACATATTATTCATTGCCTGTGCGATCAATGACAAATAAAGGTTGTACAGACACAAACACGTGAGACACACGGTAAAAACTGTTACATGTTATGCAGACTGCGAAAGCAAATTCGAAATCGAAGCAGAGCGGTAAGACCGCAGTTCGGACGCCGGCCGTTTCCGAGGCCGTTGCGGCGCAAGCGCAAGACCCGGTTGCAGCCGGGAGTCCCGACATGAAACCCGCCGAACCGCAGGCAACGGATATCGGAGCTGTGAATCCTGTCGCAGAAACCAGTCCTGCCGAACAACCGGCAGCCCATCCCGAGACGGATGTCCGGCTGCTGGATCTGAACAAGATCGTCAATTCGACCTACAATCCCCGGAAGAACTTCCGCGAAGAAACGCTGTTGGAACTTGCCGAAAGCATCAAACAGTCGGGCGTTCTCCAACCTATCTGCGTGCGTCCGAGGGACGAGGGCTTCGAGATCGTCTACGGCGAGCGCCGCTATTGGGGGGCTGCAATGGCGGGCCTGAAATTCATCCCTGCCCTCGTGCGTAATTTGTCGGACGCCGAGGCCGAGGATGCCGCCATCACGGAGAACCTGCAGCGCGAGGACGTACGGCCGCGCGAGGAGGCCGCTGCCTACAAGCGGGCCTTGCAGTCGGGGCGGCATACGATCGAGAGTCTCGTGGGCAAGTTCGGCAAGTCGGAAGCCTACATCCGCTCGCGACTGAAACTCTGCGAGCTGATCGATGCCCTGGCCGGGATGCTCGACAAGGAGGATATTTCGGTGGGCGTCGCTACGGAGATCGCCAAATATCCCGCCGACATCCAGCAGGAGGTCTACGACGATCATTTCGCCGAGGGGTGTTACAGCTCGTGGAAGACGGCGCGGATCAAGGAGATCGCCCGGCGGCTCTACGAGCGTTACATGACCAAGCTGGAAAGCTACAACTTCGATAAGACGGAGTGCCTTTCCTGCCAGCACAACACGGCCAATCAGGTGTTGTTCAAGGACGAATGTACGGGCGGTTGCGCGGGCTGTCAAAACCGCGAGTGCATGATCCGCAAGAACAACGAGTTTTTGGTACAGAAAGCCGTGAAACTCCTGAAGGACGACCCGCATACGACGCTGGCTACGGACGGCGAAACGCCTGCCGCAGTACTCGAAGCTCTTGAGAAAGAGGGCTATCACGTCGAAGAGCTGGAATACAGCGTTTATCACTACGATAAAGGCCCTCAGATGCCCGACGCTCCACAAGCCGAGGAGTTCGAGTCAGAAGAGGATTTTACTGAGGCTAAGGAGGAGTACGAGGCCGAAATGGCGGCGTTTGCCGAAGAAACTCAGCGGTTGGAGTTCGACATCTCGGAAGGACGGGTGCGCAAATACGCCATCATCGGCAACCTCGATATTGAAATCCGCTACGAAGAGATCGAGGACGAGGAGCGGGAAGTGACGGTAAACGAGGGGCAGGACGATGAGCATAAGGTCTTCGTCACCGTCGTCCCGCCTTCTCCGCTGGAAGGGCTGATGCAGCAGGATCGCCGCAACCGGGAAATCTGCTACGAGCATATCACGACCGATATGAAGCGTGTCTTTCTCGATGTGAAGGTTGCGAACAAGCCCTTGCAGAAAGAGGAGCAGCAGATGTTCTACTACGCCGTGATGCAGCGCGTAATGAGCGACTCGAAACTCCGTCAGTGCGGTTTCCGACCCAAGGACGGCTCTTACCTGACCGACCGGGAGCAGTTTGCCGCGGCGGGACGCATTACGGTCAAGCAGCAGGCTGCGTTGGTTCGCGCGTTTCTGGTGGACTACTTCCGATCGGCAGCTCCGGAGTATGGATGTACGGACGAAACGCTCCTGACGGGAATGATGTGCCGCTTTGCGGATCTGAACTTCTCGGAGCAGAGCCAGAAGGTGCAGCAGGAGTATCTGAAAGTCTACGAGCGTCGCAAAGCCCGTCTTCAGGAACAGATCGACGCTTTGCAGGCAAAAGCTGAGGCCGAGGAGATGGCGGTTTCGATGCAGGAGGCACCGGATGCCGAACCGGAGATGCCCGAGCTGCTGCCGGACGAGACGCCCGCTATAGAACCCACCCCGGAGCCGCTGATTATTCCTATGGACCCGGATATCGAACCCGACACCCGAATGCCGGAGGAGATGAAAACGGCGGCATAGTAACAACATGAACTAAATAACCGACGGAGCAGACATAGCCTGCTCCGTCTTTTCATTATTATTGCTATGAATAAGATTTCAGAGATTCCGGAACAAGAGTCCATTCCGGAAAACCCGGCAGTCGAAACGTCCGCCGATCCATGGCGCTGCGAAGAGTGCGGTTCGCTCGAAGTGTCCTACCGAACATGGGTGGACAGCAATACGGGACAAGTTGCACCGGCAGCTCCCGAGCAGGATGATTTGTGGTGCGACGGATGCGAAGAGCACACGTACCAGATCCGCGAAAGCGAATTGATGTCCGATACGGTCGAGCCGTGGTGGAATGACGGAACGACAGAAGAAGACCGGGAAATTATCACCGGACTGAATCCGGAAAATTTCAGCCCGAAGGATGATCGCAAGGCTTTCCGCGACGCCTGCGACATGTGGTGGAACGGCAGGACGAACGACGAGAAGATCCGTCTCTGGCGGCAAGCTACCGCTCCGGAGGAAGAATAACGTAAAGATAAGAGCCATGAATAAGAATCTGATTGAAAAGATCGCTCCGCAGTTGACGGAGCTGATGATAAAGAAAATGGAGACGCTCACCGAGGAGTGGCGCAAGCCGTGGATCGCCGACCTTGCGCACGGTCTTCCGCGCAACCTGCGCGGCACGCCCTACCGGGGCGGGAATATCCTGATGCTGCTGTTCCTCTCGGAGATCGCAGGCTACAGTACGCCGCTTTTTATGACGTTCAAGCAGGCCAAGGAGGAGGGTCTGAACATCCTCAAAGGCTCCGGTTCGTTCCCGGTCTTCTTCTGGAAACTGTATATCCGCCATAAGGAGACCCGCAAGAAGATTGAGTTGGCGGACTATTACCGCCTGCCGCAGGAGCAGCGGCGGCAATACGACGTGCTGCCCGTGATGCGCTACTACCCGGTCTTCAACATCGACCAGACGGATATGTCGGAACGGCAGCCGGAGCGCTACGCTTCGCTTACGACACCGGCCGAACAGAAAGACTACTCGGACGGTCTGACATGCGAGGTGCTCGATCGGATGCTGGCGGAGCAGTCGTGGCTCTGTCCCATCCTGCTCAGATCCGGCAACAGGGCGTCCTATTCGCCGACGCTCGACCGGATCGTCTGCCCCGAAAAACGGCAGTTTCCGGAGAGTGCGGCCTTTTGGACCACGCTTCTTCACGAGGTCACTTATCCTAACTTTTATATTATTCCAACTAATCGTGCAATCGCCTGATA
>OMFZ01000591.1_pt1 | contig 15143 bp, 13 predicted proteins | sample 1645711 | NCBI WGS metagenome assembly OMFZ01 (sample SAMEA103958147, study PRJEB25191) | human gut metagenome | biome: human-associated habitat [ENVO:00009003]; feature: intestine environment [ENVO:2100002]; material: feces | place: Germany | collected 2013/2015 | reverse complement strand
AATCCGTGTAATCCGCGTAATCCGCGCCTAAATTATTATCGGCATTTAGTTCATTACTTTTCCAATCTGTACCAATGCCCCACTTTAACTCCCCCAATGCCACACCTCAACAATTCAAACGCCAGACTTCGATGGCTCAAATGAATGGCATTGCGGAAGCTAAAGTGTGGCATTTGGCTTGTAATAGTGTGGCATTATACAAAAGATCATTTAGTCAGCAAAAAGAAGAAAACAATTTCATTCTGTCATATACAAATCTTCATTTTCACCCCATAAACTCCATTTTTCCACTTAAAACACGTATTTACGCCACTACCTACATAGAATGAATATGCGGAAATAATTCCATAAATAACAATTTATACAAATATGCACCCGCAAACTTTTAATTTGAAACTTGAATACCGTATATTTGCAGCGACTGAAAGAATGAATAAAAACAATAGAAATAAGATATGTATTCTACAAATAATTTAGCAAAACGTCGTATCTTTGCAGTGTGATAAAACAAAAAGAAAGAGTAATTCACCAACAGAGTACAAAATGACAAGAGGTATAAAATTCACTAAGATGCACGGAGCAGGCAACGATTACATTTATGTAAACACCCTGAAATATCCCATCGAAAGCCCTGAAAAACTTTCGGTTGAATGGAGCGCCCCGCATACAGGAATTGGAAGCGACGGCCTGGTACTCATCGGCAGTTCGGACAAGGCAGATTTCAGTATGCGCATCTTCAATGCAGATGGTTCCGAAGCCAAAATGTGCGGCAACGCCAGTCGTTGCATCGGTAAATACTTATATGAATACGGCCTGACTTCCCAAACAGCCGTTACCCTCGACACCCTGTCGGGCATCAAAATACTGAAGCTCCATGTAGAAGACGGAAAAGTGAACACCGTAACCGTGGATATGGGACGTCCCTCCGATATGAAAGAACAACCCATTGAAGCCAACGGACAGAAATTCACCGGAACCACCCTATCAATGGGAAATCCTCACCTGGTAATCTTTGTAGAAGATATTAAAGATATCAACCTCGAAAGCATCGGTCCGAAACTGGAAAATCATCCGTTGTTTCCCGACCGCATCAATGTAGAGTTTGCCCAGGTGCTGGATCATGGGAAAATCAGGATGAGAGTTTGGGAAAGAGGTTCGGGCATCACCCAGGCTTGTGGAACCGGAGCCTGTGCCACCGCAGTAGCTGCCGCACTGACCGGAAAATCCGGAAGAAAAACAGACATCATCATGGATGGAGGCTCACTTACCATCGAATGGGACGAAAAAACGGATCACGTATGGATGACAGGAGGAGCAGTCCGGGTGTTCGACGGAGAAAAGATAATTAGTGATTAATGGTTAGTGATTAGTGATTAACCCTATTCAGCATCCAGTGTAATCACTAATCACTAACCATTAATCACTAACCTAAATAACGCTTAAAACAACAAGAAAGTATGGCATTAGTAAACGAACATTTTTTGAAACTACCGGGAAGTTACTTATTTTCAGACATAGCTAAAAAGGTGAATACTTTCAGGATAACGCACCCTAAACAAGAGGTCATCCGCCTGGGTATCGGAGACGTTACCCGGCCACTGCCACCGGCTTGCATCGAGGCGATGCACAGGGCAGTGGACGAGATGACAAATGCCAGTACCTTCCACGGATACGGTCCCGAACAGGGATATGACTTTTTGATTGAAGCGATCATCAAACATGATTATGCTCCGAGAGGCATTCACTTTAGCCCTACGGAAGTATTCGTAAACGATGGAGCCAAAAGCGATACGGGCAACATAGGCGATATCCTCCGCCACGACAACAGCGTGGGAGTGACAGACCCCATCTACCCGGTATATATAGACAGCAACGTAATGTGTGGCCGTGCCGGAGTATTGGAAGAAGACGGCAAATGGAGCAACGTGACCTACATGCCCTGTACCGCCGAAAACAACTTTGTTCCCGAGATACCGGACAAGCGGATTGACATCGTCTACCTTTGCTACCCGAACAATCCGACGGGAACAACTCTGACCAAGTCGCAACTGAAAAAATGGGTGGACTACGCACTCGCCAACGACACTCTGATTCTGTTCGATGCCGCTTATGAGGCGTTTATACAGGAAGAAGACGTTCCCCACTCCATTTACGAAATAAAAGGTGCCAAGAAATGTGCCATAGAGTTCCGGAGCTTCTCGAAGACAGCCGGATTCACCGGAGTCCGTTGCGGATACACCGTAGTTCCGAAAGAGCTGACAGCCGCCACCCTGACCGGTGAACGCATTCCGTTGAACCGTCTTTGGAACCGCCGTCAATGCACCAAATTCAACGGTACCAGCTACATCACCCAACGGGCTGCCGAAGCCATCTACACCCCGGCAGGCAAGCAGCAGATAAAGGAAAACATCGACTATTATATGAACAACGCCCGAACCATGAAAGAGGGTCTGGAAGCAGCCGGACTGAAAGTGTACGGCGGCGTGAATGCTCCTTACATCTGGCTAAAAGCACCGAATGGCATCGGTTCCTGGCGCTTCTTCGAACAGATGTTATATGAAGCCAATGTAGTAGGAACACCCGGTGTAGGTTTCGGCCCCAGCGGAGAAGGCTACATCCGCCTGACCGCCTTCGGAAATCATGAAGATTGTGTGGAAGCCATGAGGAGAATCAGAAAATGGCTGGTATGAAAATGAAAAAGATAACAACTAAAATAAAACTATAGTTTCACCGGACTGATCATCCGCAATTTGTCTAAACTTAAAAGGTAAAATAGGTATGAAAATGAAAAGCGTAAAATTCCGAATGATAGCCATCGCGCTATTATCAGCAACAATGCCTTTCACGGCAAAGGCACAGGATAAAGTGGAGGCCTCAGTCGGTGCAGATTTTGTAAGCAACTACATCTGGCGTGGAACAGACTGCGGTGGTGTAAGCATCCAGCCCAGCATGGGAGTCAGCTACAAGGGCTTGTCACTGACAGCTTGGGGCTCGGTAGGCATCGACAAGGAGGATGCCAGAGAGATCGACCTCACACTGGGTTACAATACAGGCGGTTTCAGCGTATCCGTTACAGATTATTGGTTCTCCTACCACAAAGAGGATGGCGGATATACGGGAGATTATTTCAAGTATGGCGCACATAGCACGGTACACATCTTCGAAGCCACTCTGGGATATGATTTCGGTCCGCTGGCACTGAATTGGAACACTTACTTTGCCGGAGATGATTATACAAAGGAGAACGGTGACAGAGCTTATTCCACGTATGTAGGCATCAGCGCACCTTTTAAACTCGGTGGCCTGGACTGGTCGGCAGAAGTCGGTCTTACCCCATGGGAAGGTGCGTATGCCAACAAGTTCAACGTAACCAACCTCACACTGAAAGCAGAAAAAGAAATCAAATTCACAAATTCTTTTTCGCTGCCCACCTTTGCACAAGTGACGTTCAATCCACACACGCAGGGTGCATACTTCGTATTCGGAGTTAGTTTTTGAGAGAGAGTAAAAATAGGGAACGAGGGGACGAGGGAACAAGGAAACAAGGATAAGAAACGGACACCCCGAAAGGTCCTTGTCAACTCGTCAACTAAAAAACCTCGTCAACTAAAAAAAAACGTAAATGTATTAAGGTATGAAAAAGATTGAAGCAATTATCCGCAAGACAAAATTCGAGGATGTAAAGGACGCATTGCTCGAAGCGGACATCGAATGGTTCTCCTACTACGACGTCCGGGGAATAGGAAAATCCCGTCAGGCACGCATCTACCGCGGTGTAATGTACGACACCAGTTCCATTGAGCGTATCCTGATCTCTATCGTGGTACGCGACAAGAATGCCGAAAAGACCGTGCAGGCCATCATCAGATCCGCACAAACCGGAGAAATCGGAGACGGGCGTATCTTCATCATCCCCATAGAAGACGCTATCCGCATCCGCACCGCCGAACGTGGCGACATCGCCCTCTACAATGCCGAACAGGAAAGATAATCCAGGCAGCACTAAACCACGGAGAGAGTGACACGCTCGATAGTGAGAGAGCGATACACTCAAAATAACAAAGAATACAAGTACAACTAATAGCAAAAAACTTATGGATAAATATAGTAAACGCAGCACTGCCAGGCTGTGGATAGCCCCTGCTGTCCTTATGGCAACGTGCTTTACAACAAAAATATATGCACAAGATGCCGTTACCAAAGCTGTAGAAAGTGCGGCTGTAATAGTAGAAGAACCGGTATTGGATAGCGGTAACACAGCATGGATCATTACAGCCACCATTCTGGTATTACTAATGAGCATCCCCGGTATCGCCCTTTTCTACGGTGGTCTGGTCCGTCAGAAAAACGTATTGAGTATCATCATGCAGACCTTGTTCATTGTAGGTGTCGTCAGCATCCTATGGGTCGCTTTCGGTTACAGTTGGGCATTCGGCACAGATTTTATGGAATCGGGTAGTCCGCTGGGAGCTGTGATTGGCGGTTTCGACAAAGCATTCCTGCACGGTATCACCATCGACACACTGACTTCGGGCAACATCCCCGAACTGACCTTCGTCATGTTCCAGTGCATGTTTGCCATTATCACTCCCGCCCTTATCTTAGGTGCATTTGCCGAAAGAATTAAGTTCTCCGGCTATATGGTATTCATCATCCTTTGGGTTATCCTGGCCTACTTCCCGATGGCACACTGGGTATGGGGCGGTGGTTTCCTTCAGGAAATGGGAGCCATTGACTTCGCTGGCGGAACAGTAGTACATGTTAATGCCGGAATCTCCGCACTTGTGATGGCTATCATGTTGGGACAGCGAGAAGATTACAGAATAGGTCACCCGATCACTCCGCACAACATCACATTCGTATTTCTGGGTACTTCTTTCCTGTGGCTGGGCTGGTTCGGTTTCAACGCTGGTAGTGGACTTGCAGCAGACGGCCTTGCAGCCAACGCATTCATGGTAACGCATATCGCAACCGCCGTGGCAGCTGTAACCTGGATGGCAATCGACTGGATTTGCAACAAAAAGCCGACCACAGTAGGTGCTTGCACGGGTGCCGTTGCCGGATTGGTAGCAATAACTCCCGCAGCCGGTACGGTAGATTTACTGGGTGCGTTCTTTATCGGATTGATTACACCTATCGTCTGTTTCTTCATGGTTGCAGTGGTGAAACCGAAATTCAAATATGATGATGCTCTGGATGCATTCGGCGTGCACGGCATCGGTGGTATTGTAGGTTCCATCCTGACCGGTGTCTTCGCTACCCAATACATCACCGGAGAAGGTGGTCAGCAAGGTGCACTTTACGGAGACTGGCATCAGTTGTGGATACAGATTTTCGCAACTCTCGTATCCATCGTGTTCAGTGCAGTAATCACTTTCATCCTTTATAAGGTAGTAGATTCATGGATAGGTATCCGCGTCAGCAGACGTGTAGAAGAAGAAGGACTGGATATCTACGAACATGGTGAATCAGCATACAACTAGATAACGATCAACGGTTAGTGATTAGTGATAAGCAAAATGCCGCATACAGCGCAGCCACTAATCACTAATCACCAAACCCTAATCACTAATTTACGAACCAACAATAATAAAGTATTATGTCTAAATTGAGATTCAGAGTAGTAGAAACGGCGTTTAAAAAGAAACCCGTTGCAGTGGCAGCCCCTGCGGAACGTCCGTCGGAATATTATGCCAAGTATGTGTTCAACAAGGAAAAGATGTTCAGGTATCTGCCGAGCAAGGTATATGCCAAACTGATTGACGTGATCGACAATGGTGCTCCGCTGGATCGCAGCATTGCTGATGAAGTGGCAGCCGGTATGAAGAAATGGGCACTCGAAATGGGTGTTACCCACTATACCCACTGGTTCCACCCATTGACTGAGGGTACAGCCGAGAAGCATGACGCTTTCATCGAGCACGATGGCAAAGGCGGTGTGATGGAAGAATTCACAGGCAAACTGCTCGTTCAGCAGGAACCGGATGCATCCAGCTTCCCTAACGGTGGTATCCGCAATACGTTCGAGGCACGCGGTTACAGCGCATGGGACCCCTCTTCTCCGGCTTTCATCGTCGATGATACGCTCTGCATACCGACCATTTTCATAGCATACACCGGTGAGTCACTGGATTACAAAGCTCCGTTGCTGAAAGCCCTGCGTGCCGTAGACAAAGCTGCCGTAGACGTATGCCGTTACTTCAATCCGGAAGTAAAGAAGGTAGTTGCCTATCTGGGTTGGGAACAGGAATATTTCCTGATCGACGAAGGTCTGTATGCCGCCCGTCCCGACTTGCTGATGACAGGCCGTACGCTGATGGGACACGACAGTGCCAAGAACCAACAGTTGGAAGACCACTATTTCGGTGCCATCCCTACCCGCGTGGCAGCCTTTATGAAGGAATTGGAAATCGAAGCATTGAAGCTCGGTATCCCCGTTAAAACGCGTCACAATGAGGTAGCCCCCAACCAGTTCGAACTGGCTCCCATCTTCGAAGAATGTAACCTGGCTGTAGACCATAACATGCTCGTCATGGCACTGATGCGTAAAGTAGCCCGTAACCACGGCTTCCGCGTACTGCTGCACGAAAAGCCTTTCAAAGGCGTCAACGGTAGCGGTAAGCACAACAACTGGTCGTTGGGTACGGATACAGGTATCGGGCTGATGGGACCGGGTAAATTACCCGAAGAAAACCTGCGCTTCATCACTTTCGTAGTGAACACCCTGATGGCAGTCTACAAGCACAATGGATTGTTGAAAGCCGCTATTTCCAGTGCCACGAACGCACACCGCCTGGGTGCCAACGAAGCACCTCCCGCAATCATTTCCAGCTTCCTGGGCAAACAGTTGTCGCAGGTATTGGAACACATTGAAGAGAGTACAAAGGATGATCTCGTAAGCCTTAGCGGCAAGCAAGGCATGAAACTGGATATTCCGCAGATTCCGGAATTATTGATTGACAATACCGACCGTAACCGCACCAGTCCGTTCGCCTTCACCGGAAACCGTTTTGAGTTCCGCGCCGTAGGTTCGGAAGCAAACTGTGCCTGTGCCATGATTGCCTTGAACGCCGCCGTAGCCGAGCAACTGGTAGAATTCAAAAAAGATGTGGACGAACTCATCGAAAGGGGTGAACCGAAGATTTCGGCTATCCTTGAGGTTATCCGCAAATACATCAAGATCTGCAAACCCATCCATTTCGATGGCAACGGCTACAGCGACGAATGGAAAGAAGAGGCCAAGAAACGCGGTCTGGATTGCGAAACCAGTGTGCCTCTCATCTTCGACAGCTATCTGAAGCCGGAAAGTATCCGCATGTTCGAAAATACCGGTGTACTGACTCAGAAAGAACTGGAAGCCCGCAACGAAGTAAAATGGGAAACTTACACTAAGAAAATCCAAATTGAGGCTCGTGTATTAGGTGATTTGGCCATGAACCACATCATCCCGGTAGCCACGCAGTATCAAACGGATCTCATTGATAACGTTTACAAGATGAAGGAGCTGTTCCCAAGCGACAAAGCTGCAAAACTGTCTGCCAAGAACCTGGAACTCATCGAAGAAATTGCCGACCGCACCGCCTTCATCAAAGAGCATGTAGATGCCATGATCGAAGCCCGCAAAGTGGCCAACAAGATCGAAAGTGAACGTGAGAAAGCCATTGCCTACCACGACACCATCGTGCCGGCAATGGAGGAGATCCGTTATCATATCGACAAGCTGGAACTGATTGTCGACAACCAGATGTGGACGCTGCCAAAATATAGGGAACTCTTGTTTATAAGATAAGTGAAGAAGTGATTAACTAATAAAATCATTCTATTTCTTTTGTTGGTTGTTTTAAGTTTGCAGGGGGAGAGGTACCGGGAGGTAGTTCTCTCTCTTTTTTTGAAAACTAAAATATCATCGTAATTTATTTTCCAGCATATCACTTTTTCGTACCTTTGTCAATATTTACAAAACCAGATGATAAATTAAAACGATTCATTATGAAGAACATGCACATTCGCTATGCAGCACTCTTACTCTTTGTTTTGCTGTCAGCATCGGCCTCTTCTTTCGCACAGACCGTTCTGGAGCAAAAAATCAACGCGATTTCCGCCATTAAAGAAATCCGCCCACTGGAAACTTCTGAGTTTTCAGAGAAATATGTGACCTATTTTACCCAACCGCTGGATCACCGCCATCCGGAGAAAGGCAGTTTTCGCCAACGCGTTATCGTTTCTCATGTCGGCTTCGACCGCCCCACGGTGATCGTTACCGAAGGCTATGGCGCCGCTTACGCCCTCCGTTCCCAATATCGTGAAGAGCTTTCAAAACTTCTCAATGCCAACATGATATTCGTGGAATATCGCTACTTCCTTGAGTCTACCCCCGAACCCAAAGACTGGCAATACCTGACAGCCGAGAACTCTGCGGACGACTTACATGCCATCACCACCGCATTCAAAAACATTTATCCGGGTAAATGGATCGCCACCGGCATCAGCAAAGGAGGACAGACTACCCTTCTTTACCGCACTTTCTATCCGGATGATGTAGATATTTCCGTTCCTTACGTAGCTCCGCTTTGTTATGGAGTAGAAGATGGACGTCATGAGCCTTTCCTGCATAAAGTTTCAACACCGGAAAACCGCAAGAAAATTGAAGATTTCCAATTGGAAGCTTTGAAACGGAAAGCAACTTTACTTCCCCGTTTTGAAAAGTATTGCACTGAAAAGAATTATTCATTCCGTGCACCGATTGAAGAAATTTACGATTACTCGGTATTGGAATATTCTTTCGCTTTGTGGCAGTGGGGTACTCCTATCAGCTCCATACCCGCTACAACAGCCTCTGATGATGAAATATTCTCTCATCTGCTTGCCATCAGTGAACCGGGATATTTCACCGCCGACAGTCCCAATGCTTCTTTCTTCGTACAAGCTGCCCGTGAATTGGGATACTATGGTTATGACGTCCAACCGTTCAAGCAGTATCTCTCCATCCAGTCCAGTGAAGGTTATTTGCACCGTCTGATGCTTCCCGAAGAGTTGAAAGATATGCCTTTCGACAAAACTTTAAGTAAGAAAATAACAAAGTTTCTAAAGAAACAGGACCCGAAGATGATCTTCATTTACGGTCAGAACGACCCATGGACAGCCGCAGGCGTCACCTGGCTGAAAAACAAGAAGAATATTCATGTATTTATTCAACCGAATGGCAGCCATCTGGCACGTATCAACACATTGCCCGAAGCCGAAAAGGCAAAAGTTATGGAGTTAATAAACGAATGGTTGAAATAATAAAAAACGGATGGTCCGTTCACACTCAACAGACCATCCGTTTCTACTCGACAGATCCTCTGTTTTAGCTCAACAGACGATCTGTTTTTTTATTCTATAATTTCCGCGTCCTCAATATTGTCTACAGCCTTTGAAGAAGCTCTCGGCGTACCCGGCTTCGGCCGTTTGCGAGTAAATGTAAACCAATTTATCAATTCAGAAACTGCATATACTATGCTGGTGATACCGATAATGATAAATGCCGTGGAACGTACCCCCGTCGGATTGAACAAGGCAACCAGCCCTGCTATCAGAATGAGCACCGGAATGATATAAAATCCCACACGAACCGGCATCCAGCGACGGGCGGCAGAAAGCGACGCAATCTGTTGCACGCCACCCAGTACAAGGATAAATCCCAATACAAACGTCAGCAAATCTGCAAAGAAACCGGGCATAATGATCAGCCACAGCCCAAACAGCAAGCTACCGATTCCTTCGATAGGAAGGCGACGTCTCTCTTCGGCACTCATGGCAAAATACCCGATGATACTTAATAATGCCGGTATCAGAAACACAACACCGATCGTTATTACAAAATAGTCTCCGGCCTCATTGGGAAACATCACCAATACCAAACCGATTATCAGCGCACATATCGTACGCAAAAATGAGTTACTTATTCCTTTCATGAGCTTATGATTTTTTGCGAAGATACATTTTTATCCGCACAACTCCGCAAGAAAGTCACGAAAAATCAATTAACGTTCAGCCAAGCATTCATATCTTCGGCCACCAATAGCCAATAAAGTAACAAGAGAATAGCAATCGATACGCCAATGGCAACTAAATGTTTTCGCTTCATAGTTCATCCTTTCTTTTTTATTGTGAATAATAGTTGTTCTGAATACCCCTATAGAACAACTTTATAAGAAAAATGTTCTTTGAAAGAAAAAAAGCAAGAAATTCTTTGGTAATTAAAACAAAGTGCTTACATTTGCCCCCAGCTAAAACAAAAAGACAATGAAAACAATGCTCATAAATACATATTGGTGGTGGCGCCCGTTACAACTCCGACAGTCGTAAGGGAGCAGCGCTCGTATGTATATATGTGAACATAATATAGATTAAGAAAGAGCCCTGTCGCAACCTGCGACAGGGCTCTTTTCTTTTATCCGGTTTTGAGATAAACAGTAAATCGTAAACAATTAAATAAAAAATAGGATTATGAGTTTTTTAGTAAATCAAGATGGTTATTACGGAGAATTCGGTGGAGCATATGTTCCCGAAATACTCCACAAGTGTGTGGAAGAGTTGCAGAACACCTATCTCAAAGTACTGCAAAGCGAAGATTTCAAACAAGAGTTCGACCAACTGCTGCGTGACTACGTAGGACGTCCTTCCCCACTCTACTATGCCCGCCGGCTTTCCGAAAAGTATGGCTGCAAGCTCTACCTCAAACGTGAAGACCTGAACCATACAGGAGCTCACAAGATTAACAACACTATCGGACAGATTCTTCTGGCACGCCGCATGGGCAAGCATCGCATCATCGCCGAAACCGGTGCCGGACAACACGGCGTAGCTACTGCCACCGTATGTGCCCTGATGAACATGGAATGCATCGTCTACATGGGAAAAACGGATGTAGAACGCCAGCATGTCAATGTAGAAAAAATGAAGATGCTGGGTGCAACCGTCATCCCCGTCACTTCCGGAAATATGACGCTGAAAGATGCTACCAACGAGGCAATCCGCGACTGGTGTTGTCATCCTGCCGATACCTACTACATCATCGGTTCTACAGTCGGCCCTCATCCTTATCCCGACATGGTGGCTCGTCTGCAATCCGTCATCAGCGAGGAAATTAAAAAGCAACTTATTGAGAAAGAAGGCCGTGACTGCCCCGACTATCTTATCGCTTGTGTAGGTGGTGGTAGCAATGCCGCCGGAACCATTTACCATTACATCGACGATAGCCGCGTGCAGATCGTCCTCGCCGAAGCCGGTGGTAAAGGAATAGATACGGGTATGACTGCCGCTACCATCGCCCTCGGACAGATGGGAATCATTCACGGTGCACGCACTTACGTCATTCAGAACGAAGACGGCCAGATCGAAGAGCCCTACTCTATCTCTGCCGGACTGGATTACCCGGGTATCGGCCCCATGCATGCCAATCTGGCTGCACAAAAACGTGCCATCGTACTTGCTGTTAATGATGATGAAGCCATCCGCGCCGCCTACGAACTGACGAAACTAGAAGGTATCATCCCCGCCCTGGAAAGTGCCCATGCCCTCGGTGCCCTCGAAAAGCTGAACTTCAAACCCGATGATGTTGTTGTACTGACTGTTTCGGGACGTGGAGACAAGGATATAGAAACTTATTTAACGTTTAGTGTTGAGTGATTAGTGATTAACACTAAGATCATCGGTGCCACTAATCATTAATCATTAAAAACTAATCACGAAAGAAAATGAATACATATAATTATCAAACACATAGCCGTACCATTCTCGGCGACTTGCACACTCCTGTAAGTACCTATCTTAAAGTCCGCGACGTCTTTCCCCAAAGTGCACTCATGGAAAGCTCCGACTATCACGGCAGTGAAAACAACCGTTCATTTATCGGACTCTGTCCATTGGCAAGCGTCAGCATCGACCACGGAACAGCTATCTTCCGCCTGCCCGACGGCACTCGCGAAGAACGCCCCATCACACCGGAATATCCTGTAGAAAAAGCTTTAGAGGATTTCCTCGGCCGCTTCCATGTGGAAGGCGAATATGCCAATTACTGTGGTCTTTATGGCTACACCTCTTTCAACGCCGTACGCTATTTTGAAAATATTCCCGTAAAAGATAGCCGCGAAGCCACCAACGACGCACCGGATATGCTCTACATCTTGTATCAATACCTCATTGTCTTCAACGACTTTAAGAACGAAATGGTACTTCTTGAAATGCTTGCCCCCGGTGAAGAAAGTGAACTGGATACGGTGCAGAAAGCCATCAATAACCGCAATTACACCGCCTACGATTTCCGTGCCGTTGGCGAAACCACTTCCCCACTGACCGACGAACAGCATAAAGCAAATATCCGTCAGGGAATTGCCCACTGCCTGCGTGGGGATGTGTTCCAGATTGTTCTCTCCCGCCGTTTCGAACAACGTTTCGTAGGCGATGACTTCAAACTTTATCGTGCCTTGCGCAGCATCAACCCCTCTCCTTATCTGTTCTATTTCGATTTCGGAGGTTTCCGCATCTTCGGTTCATCACCCGAGACGCACTGCCGCATCGAAGGCCGCCACGCCTACATCGACCCCATCGCCGGTACTACCAAGCGCACCGGAGATCCCGAACAGGATGCGCTGAACGCCCAATACCTGCATGATGATCCCAAAGAGAATGCAGAGCATGTCATGCTGGTCGATCTCGCCCGTAACGATCTTTCCCGCAACTGCCACGATGTAAAAGTGGATTTCTACAAGGAAATGCAGTATTACAGTCATGTTATCCACCTGGTAAGCCGCGTCAGCGGTACGCTGAACGAAGATGCCCGCCCCATCAAAGCATTCATCGACACCTTCCCGGCAGGCACTCTAAGCGGTGCACCCAAGGTACGCGCCATGCAACTCATCAGCGAACTGGAACCGCACAATCGCGGCGCTTATGGCGGTTGCATCGGCTTCATCGGACTGAACGGCTCACTGAACCAGGCCATTACCATCCGTACTTTCGTCAGTCGCAACGGTGTACTTTGGTTTCAGGCAGGCGGCGGCATCGTAGCCAAGAGTAATGAAGAATACGAGTTGCAAGAGGTGAACAACAAACTGGGAGCACTGAAAAAGGCAATCGTAATGGCGGAGAAAATGTAAATTCATGTACAATGTACAAAGTACAATTTGCCATGCGGCGTACATAGCGCAGCCAAATTGTACTTTGTAAATTGTACTAAAAAAATTGTACTTTGTAAATTGTAAATTGTAAATGAAATCATGAAAACAGTAATCATAGACAACTACGACTCTTTCACCTACAACCTTGCCCATCTGGTAAAAGAACTCGGCGCAGAAGTAGATGTGCTACGCAATGATAAGTTTGAGCTTGAGGAACTGGAGAAATATGATAAGATCATCCTTTCACCCGGCCCCGGCATTCCCGAGGAGGCAGGCTTATTATTAGAGGTCATCCGCACTTACGCAGGACGGAAACCCATACTTGGCGTCTGCCTGGGTGAACAGGCCATCGGACAAGCATTCGGCGGGAAACTCACCAATCTGAGTGAAGTCTTTCACGGCATACAAACGAATGTAAAAATAAAGAATAAAGATTACATTTTCTCCGGTCTTCCTACTGAAATTCCAGTCGGCCGTTATCACTCCTGGGTAGTGGATACGGACGGATTTCCCGAAGAATTGGTTATCACCGCCATCAGCTCCGAAGGTCAAATCATGGCACTGAAACATCGGAAATACGATGTTCACGGCATCCAATTTCACCCGGAATCGGTATTGACTCCCGATGGAAAACAGATTGTAGGCAACTGGCTGAAAGGCGTCTGAAATGCCACATTTCAAACACTAAAGTGAGGCATTCCGAACACAACAGAATTTTCAATCGTAAATTGTAAATCGTCTAATCGTAAATAAGAAAATGAAAGATATATTAACCCGTCTCTTCAACCACGAAGAGCTTACTTCGGCAGAAACCAAGCAAATTCTCCTGAACATCACCCGGGAAGCTTACCCCGAAGCACAGATTTCCGCATTACTCACTGTATTTCAGATGCGTAGCATCACAGTAGATGAACTAATCGGCTTTCGCGAAGCCCTTATGGAGACTCGTATCCCTATCGACTTCGCGCCTTATCGGCCTATCGATATCGTAGGTACAGGAGGTGATGGAAAGAACACGTTCAACATTTCCACTTGTGCCTGTTTTGTGGTGGCCGGAGCCGGTTACAAAGTTGCCAAACACGGCAATTATGGTGCCACTTCCGTCAGTGGGGCAAGCAATGTCATGGAGCAACACGGCATCCGCTTCACCAATGATCCCGACAAGTTGAAACGCAGCATGGACGAGTGTAACATCGCCTACCTGCACGCCCAACTTTTCAATCCGGCAATGAAGTTCGTCGGCCCTGTGCGCAAGGCATTGGGAGTACGTACACTGTTCAACCTTCTTGGCCCGCTTGTCAATCCCTGCAAGCCTACTTACCAGTTGCTCGGTGTGGCCGATCTTGCACAGATGCGACTCTACACAAATGTTTTTTACAAACTCGGTATCGATTTTGCGGTAGTCAACAGTCTCGATAGCTACGACGAAATCTCCCTCACGGACGAATTCAAAGTTATGACGCGCAATTACGAACGGATTTACCGTCCGCAAGCGCTGGGTTTCAATGCCGCACAACCCGAAGAGCTCTTCGGCGGAGCCTGCAAAGAGGATGCCGCCCGCATCTTTGATAACATCCTTAATAACCGTGCCACACGTGCCCAAACGCAATGTGTCATTGTCAACGCTGCCTTCGCCATCCAGGTGATGGAACCTGAAAAGGAAATCGAAGAATGCATTGCCATCGCTCGCCAATCGCTGGAGAGTGGACGGGCGCTGGAGACGTTGAAGAAGTTTATAATGATTAATAGTTGACAAGGGAACTAGTTAACAAGGGGACAAGGCCTTTCGGCATGATGGCTGGGCGAATTCGCTCACAAGTACAGCGCAGCCCTTCCCCCCTCGTCAACTCGTCAACTTCTCCCCCCTCTCGTCAACTCAAAAAACAAAAACAATGAAAGATATTTTATCCGAAATCATCGCCCACAAGCGGATTGAGATAGAGCAGCAAAAGCAAGCAGTCTCCCTCAGTCAATTACAAG
>OMFZ01000528.1_pt1 | contig 17135 bp, 15 predicted proteins | sample 1645711 | NCBI WGS metagenome assembly OMFZ01 (sample SAMEA103958147, study PRJEB25191) | human gut metagenome | biome: human-associated habitat [ENVO:00009003]; feature: intestine environment [ENVO:2100002]; material: feces | place: Germany | collected 2013/2015 | reverse complement strand
CACAAAACTTGATGAGCTTGGACACGATGTTCCGACAATCTATCATTATCTTGAACTCTACACAGGTATCCCCGTAATGAAGGTTTCAATGAGCGATCCCGAGGTTATGTCGCTGTTTACTTCTCCGAAAGCACTCGGAGTTACTGAGGAAGATATCGACTCAAAAACCGGTACATTCAGCCTTCCTGAATGCGGTACGGCTTTCGTAAGAGGAATGCTTGTTGAGGCACAGCCCAAAACCTTTACCGACCTTTTGCAGATTGCAGGTCTTTCGCACGGTACCGATGTATGGCTCGGAAACGCTCAGGAACTTATTCATAACGGAACCTGTACAATTTCGGAAGTAATCGGTACTCGTGACTCGATTATGACTTATCTTATGCACAAAGGTCTTGAACCGGGCATGGCATTCAAAATAATGGAGATTGTCCGTAAAGGTAACGCAACAAAACTTCTTACGGAAGAACACTTCAAGGCTATGCGTGAACACAATGTTCCCGAATGGTATATTGATTCATGTATGAAAATTAAGTATATGTTCCCGAAAGCCCATGCCGCAGCCTATATGATTGCAACGCTCAGACTCGGTTGGTACAAGGTTCACAAGCCCGTTGAATATTATGCGGCATACTTTACCGTACGAAGTGAAAATCTTGACGGTGCAATTGCCATGCAGGGACATCAGGCTGTCCGTGACAAGATGAACAACATAAAACAAAAACAGAGTGTTCACGAAGCCACAGCCAAGGATGAAGCAGAGTTCCAGACCTTGCAGATTGTCAACGAAATGATGGCAAGAAAAATTGAATTTCTTCCTGTTGATATCTACAAATCTGAGGCTAAAATGTTCAAGGTAGAGGACGGAAAAATCAGACTTCCGTTTTCATCCTTACCCGGTGTAGGCGGCGCCGCCGCAGATTCACTCGCAGAAACGGGCAAGCACACAGAATATCTTTCAATTGAAGATATGCAGATAAAAACAAAGGTTACTAAGGCTGTTATTGAAACACTGAAAGATGTCGGAGTTCTCAAGGATTTGCCTGAAAGCTCACAGATGTCATTATTTTAAGGAGTTGTCTAAATGAAAAAACTGCTTTCGCTAAAAACTTTGCTGATTTGCATTTCATTTACAGTATTTCTTTTACTTGTAAAAGATAATATGAATGTTGTGTGGTCGGCAATCGGTTGGATAACAGGCATAATCACTCCGTTTGCAATCGGGTTCCTTTTTGCTTACATCCTTAACTATCCTTACAAATTTTTCTACTCCAAAGTTTTCGGCAGAATGGGGCGAAAGCGAAAATTCCTTGCTAACTTCAGAAAACCCCTTGCACTTATTATAACCTATGCAATTGTAGTAGCAATTTTTGTCGTTATAATCTCAATTGTAGTTCCGCAGATTGCAGCCAGCCTGTTCAGTCTTATTAACAGCCTGCCGCAGTATGCAGGCGTACTTTCTGACATGACAAAAACAGTAGTACATTGGATTAACCATACATTCAGTATGGAAATTGACGCAAGTGAAGTAATAAACAACTTCTTCAAGTATATTACAAACCTTATTTCGGCAGGCAATATCACCAGTTTTCTCGGCAACTCTACAAATGCCGTATTCAGCGCAATTATGTCTACGTGTAACGGTGTGTATAACTTCCTGCTCGGAATCGTTATTTCAGTTTACTTCCTTGCCGCAAAGGAAACACTTTGCCGTCAGATAAAAAAGCTTGCTGTCGCTTTTATTCCGATAAAGTATCTTCCTAAGATTTATGAAATTGTCGATATTACAGATACAAAATGCGGTCGTTTTCTCGTTGGCGATATCATTGATGCGGCTTTTCTCGGTGTTCTCACATTCATTACAATGTCAATTTGTCAATTACCGTACGCACCGCTTATTGCGGTTCTTATCGGTGTAACGAATATTATTCCGTTCTTTGGACCGTTCATCGGTGCAATTCCGAGTGCTTTTATCCTCTTGCTTATTGATCCGATTTACATGATTATTTTCATAATCATTATAGTTATAATTCAGCAGCTTGACGGCAATCTTTTCAAGCCGAAGATTATCGGCAGTCAGGTCGGTCTTTCAAGCTTCTGGGTACTGTTCAGCGTAATTGTCGGCGGAGGAATGTTCGGTGTGCTCGGTCTTATTCTCGGCACACCAATCTATGCCGTAATCTATGCTCTTGTCGGCAAGAGAGTTAAAAACAAAATTGACTCAAAGGGTAGAATTGCTCAGGAGGCTCTTGACTTTGAGGTGCTTAACTATACCAAAATTGCCGCAGAGCAGAAAAAACTTCGTGAAGAAAAAGAAATGCAGCAAAGAGAAAAATTTATGAAATTCATCAACCGTAACAAAACAAATGATGAAGACGAATCCTCAGAAAATACAAATGAATAATCGTAAAATTTTCGTTTCATCTGAATAGTGTTGACAAATCAAATTTAGTGTGTTAGTATATTACCGTATTAACACACTAAAGCGTTGAGAGGTAATTATGAAAAAGAATTTAAAAATGACTCCCGAGGGAACAAAGGACTTTTTGTTCGCTGAATGTTCCGCTATGGATTATATCTGCACAAGCATTGAAAAGGTATTTGTCAAAGGCGGATTTAAACGGGTAATAACTCCTGCTCTTGAATTCTATGATGTGTTTTCAATTCCGTCAAGCGGAATCTCGCAGGAGTCAATGTTCAAGACAACCGATAACAAAGGCAGACTTCTTGTTGCCCGTCCTGACTCCACTCTGCCGATTGCAAGAATGGTTTCTACAAGACTTAAAAACAATACACTTCCTGTTCGACTTTACTACAAGCAGGCAGTATATCGCAACAATCCGTCACTTGCAGGAAGAAGAAACGAATTTCTTCAGATGGGTGTTGAACTTCTCGGGGCAAAAGGAAAAAGAGCCGACCTTGAAATTCTCACCTCGGCAATAAAAAGCATTTCAGCCGTTGCCGATGATTTCAGAATTGAACTCGGACACGCCGAAGTATTCAATGCTCTGTCAAAAGAACTCGATATCGATAACGATTACAAAGAAAAAATCAGGGTATCAATCGAAAGTAAAAACTACTCGGCGCTTAACAATCTTCTTGACAAACTCAAGCCTTGCAAGACTGTTTCCGCAATCCGTTCGCTCCCGTCACTTTTCGGCGGTGAAGAAGTGTTTGATGAGGCATATGACATCTGCAAAGGTACAGGTGCCGAAAACGCTCTTGATTATCTCCATACAATCTATAAAGAACTTTCCGTGCTTGAGCTCGGCAACAAGCTTATCATCGACCTCGGACTTGTTCAGAGAAACGATTACTATACGGGAATCGTATTTTCAGGGTATATTAACGGAATCGGTGACGCTGTTATTTCGGGAGGAAGATATGACGATCTTCTCAGCGAATTTGACACTCCTATGGGTGCGGCAGGCTTTGCGATTGATACAGATGCAATTACAATGAAACATCTTTCCGATGATGATGTAAATTATTCAGATAATCCCGATGTTCTCGTTTTTGCAGAAAACGGACATGAAATGAAGGCTCTCAGATATGTTGACGAGCTTAACGAAAAGGGAATAAATGCACAGTTCAGCGTACTTGAAACTCTTGAAGAAACAGAACAGTTTGCAAAATCAAGAGGAATTGCAAAAGTTGAAAGTATATAATCAAGCTGTCGGAAAGGATTAAATATGAAACCATTAAGAATTGCTCTGACAAAGGGCAGACTTGAAAAGACCACAATTGAACTTCTTGAAAAAATCGGATATAATTGTGATGAAGTAAAAAACAAGGGAAGAAGGCTTATTCTTCCGATCGGCAACAATGATTTTGAAGTTGTGCTTGCGAAAGCCGCAGATGTAATTACATATGTTGAGCACGGTGTGTGTGATCTTGGTGTCGTTGGCAAGGATACAATTCTTGAAAACGGTTCATCTTTTTATGAACTTCTCGACTTAGGATTCGGCAAATGCCGTTTTGCTCTTGCTACAAAAAGGGACTCCGATTTTTACGGCGGTTACAAAACAAAGACAATTGCGTCAAAGTATCCCAATGTAACCAGAGCATTTTTTGACGATAAAAATATGGATGTAAGAATCATTAAGATTGAGGGCTCAGTTGAACTCGCTCCTCTTGTAGGTCTTGCAGACGGTATTGTAGATATAGTAGAAACAGGTTCAACGCTCAAGGCTAACGGACTTGAAGTAATTGAATGGGTATGTGATATTTCAGCAAGACTTATTGCCAACACGGCAAGTCTAAAACTGCGCAAGGCTGAAATTGAAGAATTGCAGAAGAAACTGGAGGCTGTCACAAAATGATTACAACTGTTGTAGCAGACGGAAAAAACGAATATGAATTTATTGATTTGCTCAAAAAGAGAGCGCAGAATTCAGGTAAAAATGTAGTTCCGATTGTTTCGGAAATCATCGAAAATGTTGCAGAAAACGGTGATAAAGCCGTAAAGGAATATACCGTTAAATTTGACGGAAAAGCGCCTGAAAAGGTAGAAATCACTTCCGATGAAATCGACAGCCTTATTGAAAAATGCGATAAGGATTATCTCGAAACAATCAAAAAGGCAGCCGCAAATATTGCAGACTTCCATAAAAGACAGGTTCAGCAAAGCTGGCTCACAACAAAGAATAACGGCGTAATGATGGGACAGAGAATCAGAGGCCTTAAAAGAGTAGGTATCTATGTTCCGGGCGGCACTGCAGCATATCCCTCATCAGTTCTTATGAACGCAGTTCCCGCTAAAATTGCAGGTGTTGAGGAAATTATTATGTGTACACCTCCTCAGAAGGACGGTACACCGAATCCGAATATCATCGCCGCCGCAAAGGTAGCAGGTGTTGACAGAATCTTCCTTATGGGCGGTGCACAGGCAGTAGCCGCACTTGCATACGGTACAGAATCCGTACCAAAGGTTGACAAAATCGTAGGACCCGGCAATATCTTTGTTGCAACAGCAAAAAAACTTCTTTACGGAACAGTTGACATTGATATGATTGCCGGTCCGAGTGAAATACTCATCATTGCCGATAAGTCTGCAAATCCAAAATTCCTTGCCGCAGACCTTATGAGTCAGGCAGAGCATGACAGGCTTGCGTCTGCAATTCTGCTTACCGACTGCGAAGAGCTTGCCAAAGAAACTGAAACAGAGCTTGAAAAGCAGATGACTGCTCTTTCAAGAAAAGATATTATCCGTTCATCGGTTGACAATTTCGGTGCAATTATTGTATGCAGTGATATGTCACAGGCGATTGAATTTGCTAACGAGCTTGCTCCCGAACATCTTGAGGTTTGTTGTGAAAACCCAATGGAGTATGTCGGCAAGCTTGATAATGCAGGCTCTGTATTTCTCGGCAACTACAGTCCCGAGCCTCTGGGAGACTATTTTGCCGGTCCTAATCATGTTCTTCCGACAAGCGGCACGGCAAGATTTTTCTCACCTCTTTCGGTAGACAGCTTTGTAAAAAAATCAAGCTTTATTTACTATACGGAAGACGCTTTGAGAAAAGACGCCGAAGATGTAGTTCGCTTTGCAGAAACAGAAGGACTTACAGCACACGCAAATTCAATTAAAGTGCGTTTTGACATGAAATAAGAATGGAAGTTATGCAATGTCTTATGAATTAAACAAAAAAATCCGTGAACTTGAACCGTATGAACCAATAAGCGGTACATATAAAATTCGACTTGATGCAAACGAATGTCCCGAAAATTATCCCGATTTCGTCAAAGAAGAAATCAAAAATGCAATTGATACAATTGATTTCAACCGCTATCCCGATCCGCTTGCGGAAAAGGTTGTTACGGCTTTTGCGGATTATTACGGAATCAATCCAAAATATGTAACCGCAGGTAACGGCTCAGATGAACTTATCTTTTTGATTGAAGCCGCATTTATGGAAAAAGGGGACAGGATGCTTTGCGTTGCTCCCGATTTTTCAATGTACAAATTCTATTCATCAATCTGTGAGGTTGAATGTGACACATTTATCAAATCCGACGACCTTTCAATTGATACGGATGCACTTATTGAAAAGGTAAATCGTGACAATATCAAACTTCTGCTTTTTTCAAACCCATGCAATCCGACAGGGCAGGGTATGACCGCCGAAGATGCACGCAGACTTGTTACAAGCGTAAATGCACTTGTAATTCTTGACGAAGCATATATGGATTTCTGGGATCAGAGTCTAATAAATGAGGTTAAAAAGTATTCAAATCTCATTATTTTCAGAACCGCATCAAAGGCAGTAGGCTCAGCGGCACTCAGACTCGGTTTTGCCGTTGCAAATGAAACAATTTCAAGAGCTGTAAAAGCGGTAAAATCTCCGTACAATGTGAACACATTTTCTCAGGTTGTCGGCACTATAATATATAAAAATAAAGATTATCTCAAAAACAGACAAAAAACAATTGTCAGAAACAGAGAAAAGCTGTATAATGACTTATTGGAGTTGTCCGCTCTTTCCGATGATTTTAAGGTTTACAACAGTTGTGCAAACTTTGTTTTTGTTAAAACATCATTCGGCAAAGACTTGTGGAACTATCTAAAGGACAATTCAATTGTAATCCGTTTTATGGGCGATTACATCAGAATTTCCGTTGGCACAGAAGAAGAAAACGAAGAACTGATAAGTTGCATTAAAACTTATTTATCGAGGTGATTATATGCGCAGTGCATATGTTGAGCGTAAAACGAAGGAAACCGACATAAAGCTAAAACTAAATCTTGACGGCGGCGATATTAAAATTGATACAGGCATAGGCTTTTTTGACCATATGCTCAATTCGTTTGCCACTCACGGCAGATTCGGACTTGAGGTTTCGGTAAAAGGCGATCTCTATGTTGACGAGCACCACACCGTTGAAGACACAGGTATAGTTCTCGGAAAAGCATTTGCAGAGGCTCTTTCAACCAAAGAGTCAATTGAGAGATTTGGCAGTTTTTATGTTCCTATGGACGAAGCGCTTGCGTTTGCATCTGTTGACATTAGCGGCAGACCTTATCTTGTATTTGACGCTGATTTCCCACAGGAAAGATGCGGCGGTTACGACTGTTCAATGACAGTAGAATTTATGCGTGCATTTGCATTTAACGCACAAATCACACTTCACCTCAAATCTGTTTACGGTGACAACTCTCACCATATCACAGAGGCTTTGTACAAGGCTTGCGCACACGCACTCCGCCTTGCAGTAAAGCAAAATTCTTCAAATGTACTTCTTTCTACTAAAGGAGTGTTATAATGATTATTTTACCCGCTATTGACATAAAAGACGGCAATTGCGTCCGTCTTTTCAAGGGCGATTATGCAACCGTTCAGAAGGTAGCAGAGTCCCCGTATATTGCCGCTCAGAACTTTGCTGACGCAGGTGCAAAGTGGATGCATATGGTTGATCTTGACGGTGCAAAAGATGCAAAGCTTGTTAATGCCGATCTTATTGCAGATGTTGCAAAAGCCTCGGGACTTTCTGTTGAGGTCGGCGGAGGAATCCGTGATATGAAAGCGGTTGAATACTATCTTTCAAGAGGAATAAACCGTGTTATTCTCGGTTCAGCCGCAGTTAAAAACCAGCAGCTTGTTATTGATGCCATAAAAGAATACGGTGAGAGAATTGTAGTTGGCATTGATGCAAAAGACGGCACGGTTCGTGCAGAAGGTTGGATTGACAATTCGGAAATCAACTACATTGAGCTTGCAAAGCGTATGGAAAATGTCGGAGTAAAGACTATTGTGTTCACAGACATTGATCAGGACGGTACTCTTGCAGGTCCTAACCTTAAACAGCTTAATGACCTTGCTCACGAAGTCAGCTGTAATATTATCGCAAGCGGTGGTGTTGCAGTTCTCAAAGATATCATTAATCTTACAGAACTCGATGTCTACGGTGCAATCTGCGGTAAGGCTATCTACACAGGTTCGCTCGATTTGAAACAGGCGATCGAAGTAACAAATAAAATCTGAGGTAATTATGGATCTTGATAAATATTTTGTAAAATCCGAACTTATTCCCGCAATTATTCAGGAAAAGTCAACGGGTGAGGTACTTATGCTTGCATATATGAACCGTGAAAGTATGCAAAAAACTTTTGAAACCGGTTACACATGCTTCTGGTCAAGAAGCCGTCAGGAGCTTTGGAACAAGGGTGCAACATCAGGTCATTTACAAAAGGTAATTGATATATATGCCGACTGCGACGACGATACATTGCTCATCACAGTTGAACAGACAGGTGCGGCCTGTCACACGGGAAATCATTCCTGCTTTTTTAAAAAATTAAAATGAGGAGAATTTTAATATGAACGACAGAGAAGTTCTTGAAGCACTTTATGCTACAGTAGAAAACAGACGAGATAATCCAAAAGAGGGTTCATACACTTGCTACCTTCTTGATAAAGGGATTGATAAGATTCTTAAAAAAGTAGGCGAGGAGTGCAGCGAAACAATCATTGCGGCAAAAAATGATGATAACAGCGAAACTGTTTATGAAATTGCAGACCTTATCTATCATCTTACTGTAATGATGGTAAAGCTCGGCATTCCGCTTGAAGATGTTCTTGCCGAACTTGAAAAAAGAAGCGAAAAGACAGGAAACCTTAAAAAGTTCCATGTTGTTGACAAAAATTCATAACTAAAAGCACAAACAAAAAGGCCCTATGACTTTGGTCATAGGGCTTAACAGTATGTATATATTATTTTTATGCATTAACAAAAGCAAATTTAGAAATCGCCTGTTTGAGATTATCATCAGGTTCTGATTCAAGAAGAAGTTCAATCGGAATTTTTTCGTCAATTGCAAAAAATCCCATCAACGAATGAGCATCAACAGTGTTATCGCCGTTTCTTAGCATCATTACTGTATCCGGAAAGTGAGCAAGAGTTTCAAACATATCGATCATTTCTTTTTTATTTTTAACGGAAACCGGTACAGAAAACAAGATCTCACCTCCATTGTTCATCTAGTCTATATTTTATCATTAATTTTTGTCTAAATCAACAACGAATTAATGAATTTTTGCAATTTCAACTATTTACCCAAAAAAGGATGGTTAGTGAATGAATTTTAATATAATTACACTCGGCTGCAAGGTTAATCAGTATGAATCACAGGCAATGCGTGAAGATATGCTGAAGAACGGATTTCTTCTCTCGGATGACAGGGACAGGGCAGACATAACAATCGTTAACAGCTGTACGGTAACATCCGTAAGTGACGCAAAAAACCGCAAGATTCTCAACCGTGTCCGCCGTGAAAATCCTGACGGAATTGTTATTCTCACCGGCTGTATGCCACAGGCTTTCCCCGAAGAAAGCGAGAACTTTTCAAATTGCGATATCGTACTCGGCAACGCAAAGAGAGCCGAACTCGTTCCTTCAATTTACAAGTTTCTCGAAGAAAAACAGAAATATGTTCATATAACAGAGCATATCGGAAAAGGCGAAAAATACGAAAACCTTTCCGTATCGTCACTCGGAGAGCATACAAGAGCTTTCATTAAAATTGAGGACGGTTGCAACAGATTTTGTTCTTACTGCATTATTCCGTATGCAAGGGGCAGAGTGCGTTCAAAATCTCTTGAAGATTTAAAGGCAGAGCTTATTCAGGTTGCCGCAAACGGTTACCGTGAGGTTGTTCTTGTTGGTATTAACCTTTCCGCCTACGGTCTTGACGAAGATTTTGATCTTGCTGATGCTGTAGAATGTGCTTGTTCCGTTGACGGAATCGACCGTGTAAGACTCGGGTCAATCGAACCGGAAAGAATGGATAAAAAAATGATTGCCCGTCTTGCCGCACAGCCAAAGTTTTGTCCGCAGTTTCATCTTTCACTGCAGAGCGGTTGCGATAACACACTCAAAGCAATGAACCGTCACTACAATTGTTCAGAATACGCTGAAATTGTTACAAATCTCAGAAACGCTTTTGAAAACAGTTCTATGACAACCGATGTAATGGTTGGATTTGCCGGTGAAACAGAGGAAGATTTCAACGCATCTCTTAATTTTGTAAAGTCAATCGGCTTTGCAAAGGTGCATATCTTCCCGTATTCACGCCGTAAAGGCACTGTTGCCGATAAAGCACCAAATCAAATTGATCCCCAAATCAAAGAGCAGAGAGCCAAAATTATGGAGCAGGTCTGCGATGAAACCAGAAGGGAATTTCTTAAAGATCAGGTTGGCCTTTGTGAATCTGTTCTCGTTGAAAGACTTCGTCACGGTTATCTTGAGGGTTACACAAAGAACTACACGCCTGTTCATATTAATTCCGAAGATACAAGTCTTTGCGGTAAAATTATTGATGTGAAAATTACAAAATCATTTGATGACTACTGCGATGCTGAATTAGTTTAAAGCGTTAATCAGATTATTGATCTCTTTTTTTGCAGTATCATCCTCAAGGCAACTATAGCTGTAAAGCATAAAGCCCCTGACAGATTTGTTGTTACGCAAAATATCGTATTCATCGGCAAGAATACTGTCACTTAAAAGCCATGTTTCTTCGTCATATTCGCCGTTACCTGCCTTATAACCGCCAAGACCTACATACAGTTTTACATTTTCGTCAAAATCAAGAGATGTCCAGCTGTCAAGGCAGTCTTCAAAATTAAGAGCAGGATTTTCAAGGCTAAAGTAAATTTGCGGACAGATGTAATCTGCAAAGCCTTTACAGGTACACCACGATTTTACATCGGCATACAATCCGTCATTGTTACCTATATTGCCTTGCGGTGATATGCCGAACTCAACTGACGAATCCACACTTTTTATTGTTCTGTAAACCTTACAAATCAGCGTATTTACATTTTGCATTCGCCAATTATCAAGACTCATAGAGTTTTCTTTACCGTATTTTTCAATATAAGCCTCATACTGCTTTTTATCAAAACTTTCATCCTCAGTAGGGTAGAAGTAGTCGTCAAACTGTATCCCGTCAACATCATAATTTTCCGCAATTTCCTTTACACCGTCACTAATCAGCTGTTGTGCAGTTTCATTTGACGGATCAAGAAAAATTCCGTTATCGGTTTTTATACCTATTTCGGAATTCTTTATGTAAGGATTGTTGTCTGAAAGTTTTTTCGGAGTTTCATTTGAACTGACTCTGTATGGATTAATCCACGCATGAATTTTCAAATTGTTTTCTTTGCATATATCACACATAATTTGCAGTGCGTCATATTGAGGATTTTCACCCTGCGTACCCGTGAGAATATGTGACCACGGAAAATAGCTTGACTTATATAATGCATCACAAAAGGGGCGTACCTGTACAATAAGCGTGTTGAAACCGCTTTCACGGCATTTTTGTGCTATTTCGGTAAATTTATCTTCAAACGCATTTTGTGTTTTTGAGCTTTCATTTTCCATAGAAAGCTCCATATATGATACCCACACGCCACGCATTACTTCATCACTTTCGGGTGTGTCGGCGGTTGCCTTTGATGATAAAGCTGCAATATTGTTGATATCATTCTGCTTTTTGGGCGGTTTTTCTCTTGTAAATGAGCTTATGCAGATAACGCTTAACATAGCTATTACAGATACAATAATCGGAACAATCTTTTTGTTTTTCAATCAAATCATCCTTTGGAGTTCTCATGGAAATTTTCATCATATACATTTGCATCATCAGCCTGATATCAATTATTGTAACAGTCTGTGACAAATACTTTGCAATTCACCGCAAATGGAGAGTACGAGAAAGCACATTGCTGATTCTCTCCGCACTCGGAGGAAGTGTTGCAATGTACATTACAATGCAATTAATCAGACACAAAACAAGACACATTAAATTTATGCTCGGCATACCGATAATATTTATTATTCAGCTGATAATTCTGTTTTTTGTTTGGAGGATGATTTATGTCTGACAGACTGTATTTTTCCGTACCTGACGAATGTGACAATATGCTTGCTCAAAGATTTCTGCGTGATAAATGCGGTCTTTCTGCAAGAATAATAACACGACTGAAAAGAGAAAAAGACGGTATTTTGATGGACGGGAAAATTTTAAGAACAATTGACTGTGTGCAAAGCGGTAAAACCGTTTCAATTGCAATTCCCGATGAAAAATGTGAAATTGAACCGACAAAGGGGACACTTGATATAAGATATGAGGATGAACATTTTCTTGTGGTAAACAAACCGCATTCCATGCCTGTTCATCCTGTAAAGCAGCACCAAAGCGATACGCTTGCAAATATTGTTTCGTACTATTGCAGTCAAAACGGCAAGCCGTTTGTATTTCGGGCAATTAATCGACTTGACAAGGATACCTCAGGACTTGTTCTCATAGCTAAAAACCGTTTTACAGCCAATGCCGTAAAAAATAAAACGCATAAAGTCTATTACGCTTTATGCGAGGGTGAAATAAATATTGAAGGTGTAGTTGATAAGCCAATGGATTTGCGTGATGATTCCAAAATGGTGCGAATTGTCCGTGCTGACGGAATGAAAGCAGTTACGCACTTCAAACCACTTGTTGCAACAAAAGATTTTACATTGCTTGAATTGTGGCTTGAAACCGGCAGAACACATCAAATTCGCTGTCATATGGCTTATTTAGGGCATCCGCTTATGGGCGATGACTTGTACGGCGGAAAGCTTGATAAAATTTCAAGGCAGGCACTTCATTGTGCAAGGCTTGAATTTTATCACCCGATAAAAAATGAATACATTACGGTTACTGCCGAAATTCCCGAAGATATGCAGTCTGTAATAAACAAGAAAGAGGATTGAACTTTTTATTGTTCAATCCTCTTTTAATGTTATTTAACTCTGTCTACGCTGTAAATTGTAAATCCGTTGAATTCCTTTTCATCCTTGTAAACAATGACGGAATCCTTTTTGCCGTAATATTGGTTAAGATAATTTTCTTTGATAAAAGTAATGTTTTTATCGATAACATATACATTTCTTCCGTCAACGACCGCCTCATAAATATTTGTTGAAAGGTTGCGGTTCACAAGCTGATTTGTCCGATGAAAATAGCCGAAACCGTCAACATTATGGAGAAAATCAGAAGAAAATCCCCACAGCGGATGAATATAGTTATCGGTATATGAAATGTATTCTTTAGCTGTTACAGGATCTAGAACATAATAATTTTCGGGATGTCTGTCAACCTCAGTATAAAGATCACTCGGCTTTTTGTCATATGAAACAGGAGTGATATGGAAGAAATATGATACACAGCTTGCCACACCTAATATCACAAGTACAATAACCGAAATAAGAACAGTTTTTCTGCTTTTATCTGTAATATTGCAGTATTCGTCTTTTCTGAGATGACCGAAATCAAACGAATACATTGTAAATGAAATAATCATCAGCAAAATACCGTACATTGTGTATGCCGAAGAATCCATTGCATAACGAACATACATACAAGCCGCAAATCCCACCGCAAAATACAAAGCAGGGAAGAAGGCAAATCTTTTTTTATGAACGGTAACAAAAACAACCATAACAGCAAGTATTACCGCAAAAGCAATAAGATATGAATCAAAATTTATAATATGTCCCCATGCATCTGAAAACAATGCACCCGCATTATCAAAGAAATTATACGGATTTTCCCGTTTTTGGATATCCGCAACCTTTTCAAGGGCAGCAGTATTCAGTCCGTTATTTTCATCATAATATCCGTCAACAAAAAGTTCATACTCATTTGCCGAATTTATTCCGACCGAATTAAGCTCCTCACAGTAATCGGAATAGTTTGGAAAAGCATTATCATCGGTCTTATCGGCAAGGACGCTGTATCTGTACAGCCCCGAAGTTTCTGCATTTGCATTATTGACCGAATATGAATAATATTCAAGACCGCAGCCGACAAGAACAATAAAGACAAATACAAGCACAAAAGGTCTGAAATACCAGAAGAATTTTCTGAACGGCAACTTGTACTTTCTTTTTGCAATCATATCACCGATGAAGAATGTAATAAAAAATGCAAGTCCCACAAAGAAATATTTGAAACATAAAAATGTTCCGAATATAACTTCAAGTACACCAATCCAAAACGGGAGAGAGTACCTTTTATTCCTGATTGCATTAAGTGCCATCAGAAACCCTGCCGTAAGCAGCAAAGCGGCGGTTTTACTGCTTAAAATGTTTGAATAATGGTCAAATGAAAACAAAATATTCAGCACAAGAGTGAATATGAAAGCCTTGTGCTTTCCGAATTTATCGGCAAAAACAAATGTAACAGAAGAAAAAGCGGCACAGGAGAGAAGAATTTGAAAAAGTACAAAACAGTTGAAATTCAAAAGAATGTACTGCAATGAACCGGTAATTGTCGCAAAAATGTAGTTAATATCATTATTGTAATAGTTATGATACTGACAGATATATAAAGAATTGTAAAAATCGTCAGCACTGTCATAGGAAAATGCAGTAACAACTATAATCAAAGCCATAATAACAATATTAATTGCCAAAGCAAAGAAGGTCTTGCTTTTTAGTGCGTTTAATATTTTATCTTTCATAATAACTCCTCTGCATTATCTTTCTTGTTTAAATATCACTTTCTTGATCTTCTTTCGTTAATCAAGAGCTGAAGATTCTTCTGTTCGTAAGTATTAAATTTAACATTCTTCTCAAATTCTTCGGGTGTATATTTGCCCTCATACCATGACTGCGAGTTAAAGTATGCATTAAGGCTTGCGTCCTTAAAGATTCTGCCTCGTCTTGCATAAATCTCATTAATTGCAAGCTGTAAGTCGTCATCACTCAAAGCGCTTACCTGTGCGTTGCTGAGATATGAAGAATCGCTGTTAGGAAAGATAAATCCGCCGTTATTATTAGTGTTTGTATTGCTTGATGACTGTGCATTTGAACTCTGTGAATTTGAATTGCCCGATGAGCTGTTCTGACTATTTGATGACTGCTGAGCCTGTGTTGCAGGAGCTTCTGTTTCTCTCTGAATCTGTCCGCTTGAGATAACAAGTTTAACAACTGTACCCGTACTTGCGCTTGTGTCACCTTCCGGAGTCTGAGAGATAATATATCCTTCCGGATAATCATAACTGTATTCATAGTCAGAAATTTCAACGGTAAAGCCAGCCTGTTCAAGAAGCTTCTTGCCGTAACTGTAACCGTAACCGACAACAGGAACAACATTGTTATATGAAGAAGATGTTGTAACCTGTTCTGTTGTAGCAGGAACTGTAGTAGGCATCGCCGTACTCGGCGCCTGTGTGGTTACTTCGGCAGATGTTGCAGCTTCGGCTGTAGTAGCTTTATTGTCAGTAGATGAATTTGACAAGCCGTTATAAACGCAGAAACCGATAAATCCGAGTGCGGCGGCAATTACAACGGCACAAAGAATAATGATAAATTTATTCTTCTTTTTCTTTACATTTTCTTTATTATCTTCTTCATCTGCATATCCGAATTCATTGTCATTATCTTCAAAGCTGTTATCGTCAAAGTCGTTTTTTTCTTCAATTTTTTTAGTATCGTCAGTTTTATTGTCAGTACGCTTAACAGACGGCTCGTCCTCAAAGAAATCACCGTAGTCCTTGCTTGATTCATTGCTTGTAAGAACATTTTTATGATCTGCACCGGAGTAATCGTCAAACACTTCAACGCTTGTAACAGGAGGAAGAACTTCCGGAGCTACTTCGCTGTTGCTTGAAACATCTTCAAATTCTTCAGCTTTTTTATCTGTAACAGTTTGTTCTTTCTTGTCATCTTCACTTGATACGGAACTGATATCTTCAAATTCAGGCTGTTTTTCTTCTGATACTTCGTCAGTTTTAACCTCGGAATTTTCAGGCTCATCAACTGCGTCTGTAACATCAACAACCTCAAATCCGCCGTTTCCATCAGCATCAGACTCACTGACTTCATCTGAATCTAAAGGAGCATTACCGTCAACAGGCAAGGATTCCTCACCGGCTAAAACTTCGGCAATGCCAAGCTGTTCGGCGCCTTTAAATTCATTATCAAGAACAGCGTCCTCAACTGTCTGAACCTCATCCTTATCGTCAAAATTATCCTGTGGTTCAGTCGGCTCTGTATCCTCAAATTCATCATAATCATATTCTTCAAATACATTTCCGTCAAAATCCGTGTTTTCCGGAACAACAACATCGGGATTCGGAACAGGGGAGGATGTACCTATTTCAGCCTTGATAGATGTGAGAGCATTTTTAATGTTGCCTGCATTTTTCCATCGGTTTGTATTATTCGGCTGACATGCAATTACAATAACACTCTTGAGTTTTTCATCACCCTCAGACGGTGCGGTAACAGCCTTGCCAGAAAATCTTTCTTCACAGGCATTCTTTCTGTCGCATGAATCACTTTCAAACGGAATTTTACCGCCGTTGCACATTGCATACATAATTATTCCGACAGAATAAATGTCGGTTGTATAGTCAACATTTTCCTGCTTGTAAACCTCAGGCGCAACAAATGAGGTATCCGCAATCTTGCCTTCAAAATCTGTAAATCCGCCGATTTTATACCTTCCGTCAGCGGTTACAAAAATATTCTTTGGCGAAATATTACCGTGAAAAATATTCTTTGCTTCCAAAGTTTCAAGCATTTCACTCATCTGAATACCAAAATCAACAACTTCATCCTCAGCGAAAGTTTTGGTTTTCATAAGTTCTTCAAGACTTGTGAGTTCTTCTGTAAATATGTACAAATCACAGGTTTTTTTGTTCTGATTATCCTGAACATAAACATCCAGATAGTTTGAAACACCGTCAAGCTCCTTAACCGATTCAATAAAATCAGCCTCTTCGGTAAAATACTCGGCACGTTCATCGGTATAATTGCTTTTGCCGACAAATGCGTGTCTGAGAATCGCATTTTGAGCAGTATTTTTATCAATCTTCCTTGATACCTTGTAAACTTCACAGCCGTTGTCTTCCCCAACAAATGAAGTAACCTTCCAATCCCTTAAATCTGCCGGCAATTTAATTGTTTTTGCCATACTAACACTCCTTAAATATTTCCTTATTTTTCATATTACATCTAAATCAAGGTCATTAACCCTCACTATCTCATTCTCCGGATTATTGTACCATATTACGAGCTGTTTTACCATAGATATTTCAATTTTTTAAAAAATAATTCTAATTTGTAATTAAATCTGGCATAAAAAC
>OMFZ01000526.1_pt1 | contig 17163 bp, 16 predicted proteins | sample 1645711 | NCBI WGS metagenome assembly OMFZ01 (sample SAMEA103958147, study PRJEB25191) | human gut metagenome | biome: human-associated habitat [ENVO:00009003]; feature: intestine environment [ENVO:2100002]; material: feces | place: Germany | collected 2013/2015 | reverse complement strand
TACGGGGCGTACTGCACAGGTATTACCCAGAATGTGGACGACCTTTTGCAGAGCCATACGGCGAGGACGATGCTTGCCAACAGCGAGTTTATCATTATGCTCAATCAGGCGTCCACCGACAGGATTGAGCTTGCCAAGCTCTTGAATATCTCCGACCTTCAGATGAGCTATATCACAAATGTCGGCGCAGGTCAGGGACTATTAAAGGTCGGCAGCTCTCTTGTACCGTTTATCAACAAGTTCCCACGGAATACGGAGCTTTACAGGCTGATGACTACCAAATTCGGGGAGGTGTAAAAAAGAGGGCTTGACGGTGTTCGTGTCGAATTTTGAGAAGCTCAAAAGAAAGTTCGTGTAATTTAGTGTTGGAAATCAATTTGAAATCATTGATATTTACACGAATGTGTGTTATACTATGTTCAGCACCTTAAAGGAGGTCTGGCAATGTATCGAAAAATAATGAGCTTCTTGGAAGCGTGGAAAGAAAACGAGCACCGTAAGCCCCTGATTTTGCAGGGAGCAAGGCAGGTCGGAAAAACCTACTCGATTTTAGAGTTTGGACGCAGCCACTATGAAAATGTGGCATACTTTAATTTTGAAACAAATCCAAAGCTGAACGAAACCTTTGAGGAAAATATCAGCCCTGATTATCTGATACCCATTTTATCGCACATTGCAGGGCAGACGATAGTAAAGGAAAAGACGCTGATAGTATTTGACGAGGTACAGCTTTGCGAACGGGCTTTGACTTCTCTGAAATACTTTTGTGAGGACGCTCCAGATTATCATATCGTAGCTCTCGGCAGCTTGCTGGGCGTGGCGGTAGGCAGGGCGAAATTCTCTTTTCCTGTGGGCAAGGTCGATATGAAAACTCTGTATCCTATGGATATGGAGGAATTTATGCTGGCTTTAGGCGAGGACGCTCTGGTAGCGCAGATTAAAAAGTGCTTTGAAACCGATACGCCGATGCCCTCTGCCCTGCACGATGCGGCAATGCTGCTTTACAGGCAGTATCTCGTTGTGGGCGGTATGCCTGAGTGCGTCTTGCAGTTCAAAGAGACAAAGGACTATATCCTTGTGCGCCACACGCAGGACACCATACTCGCAAGCTATCTCAACGATATGAGCAAGTACAACAATGTGAACGAAATCAAGAAAACAAGGCTTGCCTATGACAACATTACGGTGCAGCTTTCAAAAAAGAATACCCGTTTTCAGTATAAGCTGATAAAGAAAGGCGGCAGGGCTTCCGAGTTTGAAAACGCTATCGAATGGCTCTGCCTGTCTGGTATCGTTTCACAGGTGTATAAGGTGGAGCAAATCAAGAAGCCTTTGGAGAATTACCGTGATATTGATGCGTTCAAGATTTATGTTTCCGACTTGGGACTGCTCTGTGCAAAGAAAGACTTAGCGGCAAACGATGTCCTCTATATGGTCGAGGAGCTGAACGACTTTAAGGGCGGTATGGCTGAAAACTATGTCGATGTGCAGCTTACCATTAACGGGTATAAGACCTACTATTGGGAGTCCGAGCGTGGGGCTGAGATAGATTTTGTCATTCAGCGTGACGGTCAGCTTATCCCCATTGAAGTAAAATCGGCTGACAACACCAGAGCAAAGAGCCTGAAGGTCTATATGGAAACCTATAAGCCTGCTTACGCCATCAAGCTCTCTGCAAAAAACTTCGGCTTTGAGGACAGTAAAAAGACCGTTCCCCTTTACGCCGCATTTTGTATCTAAATTCAATCCGATTGCAGGAATAACGCTCACAGATAATGTGGGCGTTATTTTTTGCAGGCATCTTCTGTCATTCCAAAAGCAGACGGAAATTTCAAGATAAGAAAGGACAAAAGCCTATGAAAGATTATAAAAAATTCATCTGCCTTACTGCCGCCGTGTGCCTTTTAGGTGCGGCGGCTTTTTGCGGCTATCACATTTACAACCATTATGCCCACGAAGCCGAGCAAACCGAAGCCTTTGAAGAAATTGCCGCAATCGTGGAGCAGGCGCAGACAGAGGACGGCAACGCCCCAGAAGTTCCCTTGACAGAGGAAGAAAATATCCTCACGGAATACGGCGAACTGTATTTGAAAAACACGGATATGGTCGGCTGGCTTTCCATAGCCGGCACGACCCTCAATTATCCTGTGATGCAGACACCGAATGAGCCTAACTACTATTTGAAGCACAACTTTGAAAAGGAATACAGCGACTTGGGAACACCGTATATTCAGGAAAACTGCGACCTTACGGGCAGCGATAACCTTGTTATTTACGGTCATCACATTAAGGGCGGCAAAATGTTTGGAGCTTTGGAGGATTACAAGTCCCAGAGCTTCTATGAGGAACACAAGACCATTCAGTTTGATACCCTTACGCAGCGTGGCGTATATGAGATTATCGCTGTTTTTAAGACCGTGGCGTACAGCTCTCAGGGCTTCCGCTACTATGATTTTGTCAATGCGGAAAGCGAGGACGAGTTTAACGACTATATTCAAAAATGCAAAGAGCTTGCATTATACGAAACAGGCGTAACCGCAGAATACGGCGACAGGCTCATTACCCTCTCTACCTGCGAATACTCAGCGCAGAACGGCAGGCTTGTGGTGGTCGCAAAAAAGACAGCTTGATTTTGACCGCAAATCTTCTGGGAAAGGAGGTTATCTATGGCTGATATAAAGACCAGAGATGCAGTCAAAGGAACGATTAAGACCATTGACAAGGCTGCGGTAGCTTCCGAGCGTATGAAGTCTGCTTACTCCAAGATAAAAAGCAAGGCGGAACAAGGCTATTACGCCGATGAAAACTCCGCCACCGAATATGCCGCCGATAAGGTTTCAGCAGCTTCGGAGCGTATCACGGACGAGGGCGTTCATCAGTTCAACAAGCAAGGTCAAAAAGGAGTAAAAACCACAAAGGACAATGTGGTTAAGGCAAAGGATAAAATATCCGAGTTCAAGCAAAAGCGAGCCGCCAAAGCCGCCGAGCAGCGTATGTCTGGAAACAGCGTACAGACCTATCGCAGTACTGTAAGCCGTTCAGCAGATAAGGCGGTCAAAGGCGCACAGCAAACGGAAAAAACCATAAAGCAGACTGCCCGAAACGGTAAAAAGACAGTAAAAACAGCCGCCAAAGGTACGGTAAAGACTACGCAAAAATCAGTAAAAACCGCACAGGCAACCTCAAAGGCAGCGATAAAAACTGCCGAACATACCGCCAAAGCAACACAGGCGGCTGCGAAGGCTTCCGTAAAAGCGGCTCAGAGAGCTGCACAGGCAGCAAGAGCCACGGCGAAGGCTACGATTGTTGCCGTGAAAGCGGCGGTCAAAGCTACGATTGCGGCAGTTAAGGCGATTATTGCAGGAACAAAGGCGTTAATTGCGGCGATTGCGGCGGGCGGTTGGGTTGCGGTTGTTGTGATTTTAGTTATCTGCCTTATCGGTATGCTTGTAGGCTCGGTGTTCGGTATATTCTTTGCGGGCGAGGACTCAGGAAATGGAATGACAATGCAGACCGTGGTTAGAGAAATCAATACCGAATATGACACCCGCCTTGATGAAATCAAAAGCGATACGGCTTACGATGTTCTGGAGATGTCGGGAAGCCGTGCCGTCTGGAAAGAGGTGCTTGCGGTTTACTCGGTCAAAACTACCACCGACCCAGACAATCCGCAGGAAGTAGCGACAATGGACGATAATAAAAAGCAGCTCCTGACGGATATATTCTGGGAAATGAACGAAATAAGCTCCAGAACAGAAAGCAAGACTGAAACCGTGATAAGCGAAACAGATGACGGTCACGGAAATATCGTCCAGACCGAAACCACACAAACACGGACTTACCTGTATATAACAGTCAGCCACAAAACCGCCGAGGAAATGGCAGACCAATACGGTTTTGATGATGAGCAACGGCAGATGTTGTCCGAATTACTTGCCGATGAAAACAATTCGCTATGGTCGCAGGTGCTTTACGGCATATCCGTAGGCGACGGCGAAATTGTAACTGTGGCTCTGTCGCAGGTCGGCAATGCAGGCGGTCAGCCCTATTGGTCGTGGTACGGCTTCAATTCTCGTGTAGAATGGTGCGCTTGCTTTGTTTCGTGGTGTGCGAACGAATGCGGGTATATCGAGAACGGGATTATCCCGAAGTTTGCGGGCTGCATACAAGGCTCTGAGTGGTTTAAGGAAAGAGGACAATGGCAGGACGGCAGCTTTACGCCAGAAGCAGGACACATTATCTTCTTCGATTGGGAAGGTGACGGTCTTACAGACCATGTGGGTATTGTAGAGCGTGTGGAAAACGGAACGGTCTATACCGTTGAAGGTAACTCAGGCGATGCTTGCCGACAGAACAGCTACTCTATCGGCAGCAGTGTTATCTATGGCTACGGTATCCCTTCATATTAAAAATGGGCAAAAGAAAACCAGAGGATTTTATTCCTCTGGCTCTTTTGCTTTACATAGTCCGTTTACAGTTGCTTCAATCACGGACAGTTCTTTATCATCTAAATTGTCGAGCTGTGCGTCTAAGCGTCTGCGGACGGAACTCTTTTTGACTTCTTTGTTAGGAAATATATACTCATCAACCGAAACATCGAACATTGTAATAAGCTGAATAAACAGCTCGATGCTTGGATATTTTCCCTCATTTTCGATAGATTGAATGTGTCTGGGGGCATAGCCGATTATCCCAGAAAGCTGCTCTCTCGTCATTCCTCTTGCTTCACGGGCTTTCTTAATCGCCTGTCCTATCGGCATAAAATCGAAATCAAAATCGTTGTTTCTCTCGTCCATAAGCTCACCACCTTGTGCCAATATAATTCTCTTATTATATTGTATGGATTTGTGGCTTCTTATTAAACGATGTGAAAATGCCGACTATAAGATATTCCACTTCCTATAAATGGCGATTTTAATTCTCAAAAACTAATTGATTTGTAAAAAAAATACATTCCGTTCAAATTACAAGGTACATAAAACAAAATATTAAGTGTATAAATATGGACTTAAAGATTGCATATGCAGTCAAAAGGTGCTATAATTAAGTACAACTAATCACGGAGGTGCAAAATATGCGGGTGAGCTATAATAAATTGTGGAAAATGCTTATAGATAAAGGAATGAAAAAAAGTCAATTAAGAGAAGCGGTTGGTGCAAGCAAAAGTACTTTTGGAAAACTTGGAAAAAATGAAAATGTAACGCTTCCTGTATTGCTTGACATATGCGAATATTTGCAATGTGATTTTGGGGATATTATGGAAGCTCTTCCAGATGAGGTCAATAAGGAGTGCGAAGATTAATATGAATGAAAACATTTTAATTGTTGATGATGAAAAAGAAATTGCGGATTTAATCGAGGTGTATCTAAAAAATGATGGTTATATAGTACATAAGTTTTATAATGGCATAGATGCTCTTGAGTGTATTAAATCACAAAAAATGGATTTAGCTATATTAGATGTTATGCTTCCAGATGTTGATGGTTTTCATATTTGTCAAAAAATAAGAGAACAGTATTTTTATCCAATCATAATGTTAACCGCAAAAGTAGAGGATACGGATAAAATTATGGGGCTTACTATAGGTGCAGATGATTACATAACAAAGCCTTTTAATCCTTTAGAGGTTGTGGCGAGGGTAAAAACACAGCTTCGGCGTTATGTTCGTTATAATAATGCCACTAATGTTGAGGTAAAAGAAATTCCGATTGACGAATACGATGTAAGAGGACTTATTATAAACAAAAACACCCACAAATGTACATTATATGGAAAAGAGATTGCATTAACTCCGATTGAATTTTCTATCCTTTGGTATCTGTGTGAAAACAGAGGAAAAGTTATTTCATCTGAAGAACTGTTTGAAAATGTTTGGGGTGAGAAATTCCTTGATAATAATAATACTGTTATAGCTCATATCGGGAGATTGAGAGAGAAACTTAAAGAGCCTGCAAAAAATCCAAAATTTATAAAAACTGTGTGGGGAGTGGGATATACCATTGAAAAATAGGAATAACAAAAAACAAAAAATGGGCAATGAATTTAAGAATTTGCAGACCAAATTATTTGTTAGAACGGTTGTTATCATGCTCGTTGCCGTTGTTGCCGTATATGCATTATATACCTTTGTATTACACGGAAATTTTGCAAATTTTGCCGTAGAGTTTATCAACTTTTTTGTTAAGGATTATCTTCAAGCATTACATATTTATCAGGCAGTATTCAGAAACTATATGGATTTATACATACTATTAGCTATTGCAATAGTGTTTCTGATAGTATTGAAGATATATTTAAGAGGGTTTACAAAATACTTTAATGAAATCAATAAAGGGATAGACACATTGATTGATGAGAACTCAGGAGATGTCGTTCTATCATCAGAGCTTGTCGCAACGGAAAAGAAAATGAATTATATAAAGCATACTATTCAACAACAAAAATTGGCGGCTGAACTGGCAGAGCAACGAAAAAATGACCTTGTTGTATATCTTGCTCATGATTTGAAAACGCCGCTTACATCAGTAATTGGGTATTTAACATTGCTACGGGACGAAAATCAAATATCAGAAGAACTTAGAGAAAAGTATCTATCAATATCATTAGAAAAAGCAGAAAGACTTGAAGATTTAATCAATGAGTTTTTTGAAATTACACGGTTTAATTTATCCAGCATCACACTTGAGTATAGTAGAATAAATTTAACTCGTATGCTTGAGCAGCTTGTATATGAGTTTAAGCCTATGCTTTTGGAAAAGAATTTGAAATGTGAACTTGATATACCACCTAATATAATGATTAAAATTGATGCGAATAAGATGCACCGAGTATTTGATAATTTATTAAGGAACGCTGTTAATTACAGTTTTGACAACGGTACTATTTATATTGCTGTGAAGCAAGACGAAAATAACTTGAATATTAAGTTTACTAACTGCGGCAACACAATTCCGAAGGAAAAACTTGAACGCATTTTTGAGCAGTTTTATCGGCTTGATACTGCACGCAGTTCCAGAAGCGGGGGCGCTGGGTTAGGTCTTGCTATTGCGAAGGAAATTGTTGAGCTTCATAATGGCACGATAACAGCCGAGAGTAAAGATGAGACAATAGAATTTGAAGTGATACTCCCTCTTTTGTAGGAAAAAAGTAAGAAAATCTGTATATAGAACGCAGAAAAAGCATCAATGGTTTTGGTATAATAATTAAAACCATTGATGCTTTTTGTTTTTAGGAGGTCTATTTATGCTCATAATACAAGAACTTCTCGGATACTTTCTCATCGGAATAATTGGTATGGCGATTTTGGCAGTTTGCTATCTTCCAATTTATTTTATTATGAGAAAAAGGATGCCGTTATTAAGGCAAATTGCTTATTTCCTGTTTGTCGTTTGTGTTTTAGTTATCAGTACTGCGACCTTTTTAGACTGGGTAATTACTTGCCTATTAAACGGCAGAGCAATACTTGCTACAGAACATTCACTAAATCTTATACCTTTTCGATTTATTACCGAAACTTGGGATATGGGGGTGCGGAAACAAATTACACAGACGATAGCAAATATACTAATGTTTTTACCTTTAGGTTTTATATTCCCTGTTGCATTCAAGAAAGCTCGTACCTTCTATAAAACAACCATTTGTATGCTGCTTTTTTCTTTTTTAATTGAGTTTGTACAATACTTTATAGGAAGGTCAGCAGATATAGATGACCTTATACTTAACACATCAGGGGCAATGCTCGGATATTTTCTATTTTATAAACTTTCAAAGCTGTTCAGAAATAAAAATATATGGAAGAAACTAAACGGGACAGCTTCGTAGGAAATTCGTAAGAATTTTCGCAGGAAATTATTATAATACCTTTTGATGAAACAAATAAACGACACTCTTGTTGTTGGTACAATTATAGTACCAAGACAAGAGTGTTTTGTTTTGGAAAAAGATAAAAGGAAGCGAAAGAAATGTCAAGGAAAAGATTGACGCAGATGTTTCCTTTTTTGCTACCTCTCCGCAAATGGCAAAGAAAAAAATATTTTTATTTCAAAATGAAATTTGACGGCAATAGATACGCAAAAAAGACATCTGAGAAATTGTTACCAAACACAGTATTTGAAACATCATCACTTATGCTGAATGAAAATAGTGGATTTGATATGAAGTACCAAATCAATAAGGTACACAACCTAAAACTTGCCGCAAAAACAATCAATAAAGTGATTATTGAGCCGAAAGAAACATTTTCATTTTGGCAGCTTGTACGATGGGCAGACCAACACGAAAAATATAAGGACGGATTAAATCTTGTCAATGGAAAGATTGTAGGCTCTTATGGCGGAGGTTTGTGTCAATTGAGTAATATGCTATTTTGGCTTTTTTTACACACGCCGCTTACTATTATTGAACGACACGGACACGCAGTTGAGTCTTTCCCGTCAACAACCGAAGATTTACCCTGCGGTACTGATGCAACAATCAATGAGGGGTGGTTAGACCTAAAAATACGCAATGAAACAGATAACACTTTTCAAATTGAAGTAAGTTTTGATGAAAGATTTATGTACGGGCGTATTCTATCTCAAAATCCTGTGAATACAGAATACACAGTCTTTAATTCCTCTGTTTCATATATCAAACAAGACGGAAGGCTGTTTCAAATCGCTCATGTTTGTCGTGCTGAAAAAGATAAAAAATCAGACATACAAGTTAGCAAAGAATTGTATATCAATCGATGCGAAATAGGATATGAGCTTCCAGACAATACAAAATACGAAGAAAGAGGTGTATAAAATGGGCAAAAAAATAATAGCGGTCATTTTTGGCGGCAATTCTACAGAATACGAGGTGTCTTTACAATCGGCGTCTTCTGTTTTTGAAAATATAAACAAAGATAAATTTGAGATAGTTCCAATCGGCATTACAAGAAATGGCGATTGGTATCACTACACAGGAAAAACAGAAAGAATTGCAAATAATACTTGGATTGAAGATAGCAAAAATCTACATTCTGTTGTGGTATCACAAAACCGTTCTGTAAAAGGCTTTTTAGAACTTATGGCAGACAAATACCATATTATCCATGTTGATTTAGTATTTCCTGTGCTACACGGAAAGAACGGCGAAGACGGCACATTACAGGGACTGTTTGAATTGTCAGGAGTTCCTATCGTTGGATGCGACACACTCTCGTCTGCACTTTGTATGGATAAAGATAAAGCACATAAACTTGTTAGCCTTGCAGGGATTTCTGTGCCTAAATCGGTGACTTTCAAATTTACTGACCAAGAAGCAGCTTTGAAAGAAATTAAAGCAAAGTTGAGTTTCCCGTTATTTGTAAAACCCGTCCGTGCAGGCTCTTCTTTCGGTATAACAAAAGTAACCGAAAATCAAGAACTTGAAGCAGCCATACAGTTAGCTTTTGAACACGATACAGAAGTTATTGTTGAAGAAAACATTGATGGCTTTGAAGTTGGCTGTGCAATACTTGGTATAGATGAACTGATTGTCGGTAGAGTTGATGAAATTGAGTTATCAAGCGGATTTTTTGATTATACAGAAAAATATACGCTTAAATCTTCAAAAATATATATGCCTGCAAGGATAGATGCCGAAGCTGAAAAAAAGATACAAAAAACGGCTGTAACCATATATAAGACTTTGGGTTGTTCAGGTTTTGCCAGAGTAGATATGTTCTATACACCATCAAAAAAAATCGTGTTTAATGAAGTAAATACAATCCCCGGCTTTACCTCTCACAGTCGTTATCCAAATATGATGAAAGGTATTGGTCTATCATTTGCTGAAATGTTGGACAAGTTGATAGGTCTGTATGTGAAATGATGAAAACGATTGAATTACAAAAGCAAAAGATTTATTGTGGAAATTTAATGCTTGTTAATGCAAAGTATCCGCTTAAAACAGACGATGCGTCTAATTTAATTCCTGCTGATATGCGCTTTCCTGATATTCTTATGAAGCGTGATGCTGCAAATGTATTGCAGCTTATTATTGAAAAATTATCAGCAGAAAAGTCCATTATTCCTGTAAGTGGCTACCGCACATTAAGGGAACAAACAGATATATATTTCACTTCTCTCAAAGATAACGGTGAAGATTTTACGCAGAAATATGTTGCCTTACCAGACCATAGTGAACATCAAACGGGGCTTGCCATTGATTTAGGACTGAATAAAAAAGAGATAGATTTCATTCGTCCCGATTTTCCCTATGACGGTATCTGCAATGAATTTAGGAAAACAGCTCCAAATTATGGCTTTATTGAACGCTACAAAAAGGACAAAGAAGAAATAACGGGCATATCGCACGAGCCGTGGCATTTTCGATATGTAGGATACCCTCATTCAAAGATTATGACAGAAAGGGGGCTTTCGCTTGAAGAATATACAGAGTTTATAAAAGCCTATCGTGATGATTGCAGATTTGTTTACAGACAAAGTTTGGACGCAAGAGTGGAAATATATTATATTCCCGCTAATAAAGAAATTACTTTTATTTCTATGCCAGATAACTGCGTATATCAAACATCTGGAAATAACATAGACGGTTTCATCATAACTGTTTGGAGGAAAAATGATGACTGAAAAAAAGAGCTATGCAGGTATTGATTATTTTAGATTGATTGCCGCTTTGTTAATTGTTGCAATTCATACTTCGCCATTGGTTTCCTTTAGTCAAATTGGCGATTTTATGTTCACACGAATTATTGCTCGTGTTGCTGTTCCTTTCTTCTTTATAACATCTGGTTTTTTTCTGATTTCCAGATATACATATAATGCCGAAAGATTATATGCATTTATAAAAAAGACCGCCTTAATATATGGAGTAGCAATATTGATATATATACCAATCAATATTTATAATGGATATTTTAAGATAGATAATCTTCTGCCCAATATTATAAAAGACATTGTGTTTGATGGTACTTTATATCATTTATGGTATCTTCCTGCCTCAATTATCGGTGCCGTAATTGCTTGGTATCTGTTAAAGAAAACAAATTACTCCATAGCCTTTTTGATAACTTTTGCACTCTATATTATAGGTTTATTTGGTGACAGTTATTATGGAATTGCAGAAAATGTCTCCTGCTTAAATAATTTTTACAATCTGATTTTCCAAGTATCAGACTATACGAGAAACGGAATATTTTTTGCACCGATTTATTTTGTGTTTGGTGGATATGTTTCCGATAATCAAAATAGACCATCGTTAAAGAAAAGTATCACAGGGTTTATTGTTTGTTTTGCCCTTATGTTTGGAGAAGCATTTATTTTACATTACTTAAATCTTCAGCGACACGACAGTATGTATGTATTTTTGCTGCCGAGTGTGTATTTCTTATTTAACATCCTTTTGTATATTAAGGGAAAAAGTCACAAAAAATTACGCAGAATATCCTTAATCATATATATCATTCATCCACTTATGATTGTTGTAGTGCGCTTATTTTCCAAATTAGTTCATATGCAAGACTTGCTTATTGAAAATAGTCTAATTCATTATATTGTAGTTTGTTTTATATCGGTAGTGTTCGCAATATTTATGACAGCATTGTGGCGCAGACTGAAACCTGAACAAGCAAAACATATTGTTGCTACTGAGCGAGCATATTTGGAAATTGATTTGAACAATTTAGAACACAATGTAAGTGTTCTTAAAAAAGCAATACCAAAGGATTGCGAATTGATGGCTGTTGTAAAAGCTGAAGCATACGGACACGGTACATATGAGATTGCCACTCACATAAATAAGATAGGGGTTAAAGCATTTGCCGTTGCTACCATTGATGAAGGTATCACGCTACGCAAGTATGGTATTACAGGTGAAATACTTATTTTGGGTTATACTGCACCTGAAAGAGCAAAAGAACTTTGTAAGTATAGCCTTATACAAACACTGATTGATTATGAGTATTCTATCCGCTTGAATAATCAAGGATATAAAGTTAATGCCCATATCAAAATTGATACTGGTATGCACCGACTTGGCTTTGACAAAGAAGATGTCGAGAGCATTGCTACTGTTTTTTCGTTAAAAAATATAAAAGTGTGCGGGATATATACACATTTGTGTGCATCAGACAGTATTGACGAAAAAGATGTTAGCTTCACGAATATGCAAATTGAGAGCTTTTATAAGCTGTTAAGATTGATAAAGGAAAAAGGTATAGCAATTCCTAAAATACACATTCAAAGTAGCTATGGTTTTCTAAATTATCCAGAGCTTAAATGTAACTATGTAAGGACTGGTGTAGCTCTATACGGCGTCTTAAGCTCACCAAATGATAAAGTCAAATTACAGCTTGATTTAAGACCTGTGCTTTCATTAAAAGCAAGAGTAATATTGCTCAGACAAATTAAAACTGGCGATTGTGTTGGTTATAGTAGGTCATTTGTTGCAGACCGAGATAGTCGAATTGCAATATTATCTATCGGTTATGCCGATGGTTATCCGAGAATTTTATCTTGTGGAAAGAGTTATGTTCTTATAAATGGACATCAAGCACCTGTTGTTGGGAAAATATGTATGGATTTACTCGCAGTTGATGTTACAGATTGTCCCGATGTTACAGTTGGTAGCATTGCCACTTTAATTGGAAACGATGGCAATGAAGAAATATCAGCACCTACAGTAGCTGATAATTCTGAAAGCATTACCAATGAATTATTAAGTCGTATGGGTCGTAGATTAAAGGTTATCCATAAAGACTAAGTACGCAAAAGGAAACCAGAGACTATATGCCTCTGGCTCCTTTGCGTCACACATTCCAATAACTATTGCTTAAACTAAGGACAGTTCTTTATCATTCAGGCTGTCAATTTCTGCATTACAAATGGAGTTTTTATTAGCATTTATTGTTAATGTTTTGTGGATATTTTAAGGTATTTAAGCTCTTGCTATGAAATAGATAATTTCACAAGCGATTTAGTATAAAGCCCACCAAATAAAAAAAACGGTGCTTTGGTGGGCTGCTCTGTCACGCCCGAACAGAATTATCAACGCCCTCTAAACCCGTTTTGAGTTTGGAGGGATTTTTTATGTGCTGGTCTGCCCTGACCGCCTTGCTGCTTATCAGAAGCAGCAACTATTTACATAGTATTACAGGTAACTGAGGATAACCTGTTAAAAAAATCCTCAGTTGCTTGTGGCATTATTGCACCCCTAAAGTAGAAGCTATATATCTACATAATAGAGTTTATATTGCCTATAACCGCAAAGGTTTGACTACCTTTGCGGTTTTTCTTTTGTCGCTTTTTGTCAGAACACAGGACAAGCCTGCTTCTGGCGTGGGCTGCCGTTCGCCGCCTTTCAATCTGAATTTTCAAAAAATTCAGATTGGAGGTAAAGCAGTATGGCTTACAACAAAGCCAGAGAAGAAAAGAAATGGCGGCTCTGGAAAGAAGCCGAAGAAAAACGGTTGAGAAAGCTCGGTGTTGATGAAAACACCATTGAAACGCTTCGCACTCACGATTGGGCGATTTTCAATTCAGACAGGCGGTACTACCAGCGTATGCAGGAAGCGGGTACATACCTTGAGGGAGTTGCCGATGATACGCAGCAGCCCGAAATAAAGACGGTTGAGGACTTTTTGAACAGTATCGAAAATCAGCAGCTCTATCAGATTTTGGTTAAGGTGGACAAGCTGACCTTGCAAATCGCCTTGATGAAAATACAGGGCTATTCTACCTGCGAAATAGCTCACTCTCTCAGCATTACGGAGAAAGCTGTTTACAGGCGAATGGACAGGCTCAAAGAAAAAATTAAAAAGTTATTTGAGTAGAGGGGAAAATCGCTGTTCCCCACGGGCTACAGGGTGAGAGGACAAAATCCTCACACCCTGTTTTCCTTTGTGTGGCAAAAACAGGTCTGCCCTTTGACAACCGAATAGTCATTCGTCAAATACCTTCTCTTTGCGATTGTGATGAGCATAAGCGTGTCGAGAGGTACGCCACGACCTGCCGCAAGGCAGAGAGCGATAACTACCTACTCAAAATATCGGGCAGCTCCCGATTTCGCCATAACCCACAAAGAGGACAATGATACTCCCGTCCAGTCACAGTCCGAGCGTGATAAAACCGTCGCAGGCAATGAGGGCGGCTCTGGCAGACCGTCAGTTGGGGTGAAATTCCCGTGGCGTCAGTTCGCTGCTGACCGTTTGACGATTTCCCTTTGCATTTCGGGGCGTCGAGGACAAATTGAAGTGCTCCTATCATAAAGCCGAACGCAAGGCGGTCTATGGAAACAGAGAATTGTTTATGCTCTCCCGACCTTAAATACTCCCTTGCGTTTGGCTGCCTACATAGGCAGAGCCTGTCTGCCTAAATCCAGATAGGAGGTCAAACATAATGGAAAGAACAATTAGGCGTGGCGATATTTACTACGCTGACTTAAATCCTGTTATCGGCTCGGAACAAGGCGGGACACGCCCTGTACTTATCATTTCCAATGATACAGGCAACAAGTACAGCCCTACGGTCATTATCGCCGCTATCACAAGCCGAGTACACACAAAGGCAAAGCTGCCCACACATACCGCCATTAAAGATTTTGAGGGTCTTAGCAAAGACTCTGTTATTCTGTTGGAGCAGATACGCACGATTGATAAGAAACGGCTGAGAGAGCATATCGGAATGCTTGACAGCCAGCAAATTCTTACAGCCGACAACGCACTTTTAATCAGTCTTGGGCTTGATAAAAAGGACTAACCCTCTCGTTATACGGTACAAGCAATCGCTCATATATTGAGAACGAGGGAGGTGTTGGCGACTGAAGCATAGAGAGTTTGTATATATCGGTGACCCTGTTCCAGAATTGAATGAGCAGGAACACGCAAAGTTCCTATTAAATGTTCAGAAGTCAATCCTTTTTTCCCTTGAGAAACGAGGCTTGTTGACGGGAACTCAAAGAGAACGCTGCTTGACTGCGCTTGAACAACAATACAGCCGAAGTCAAAAAAGCAAACGCCGAGCTTGACTGCTTGGCGTTTTTACATATATATGTGTAAATCAAAGATTTGCACATTCGACATCTCTCAGAGATTTTCCTATAATGCAAATACAGTAAGCACGGTTTACTGGGAAAGGAGTTTTCAATGAACAGATATGAACGCTTAAACGAAGAACGCAAGATAATTGAAAAAAGAAAGCGTGTGGCTGCGTATTGCCGTGTTTCCACGGATAATGAAGACCAAGCGAATTCATTTGAAAGCCAGCAGCGCTATTTCAGGCAATATATCGAGCGCAACCCAGATTGGGAGCTGTATGAGATTTTTGCCGATGAAGGCATTTCTGGAACGAGCACAAAAAAGCGTAAAGAGTTTAACCGAATGATAGCCTGTGCGAAAAACGGCGACTTTGACCTGATAATTACGAAAGAGATTTCCCGTTTTGCGAGAAATACGCTCGACAGCATATATTACACCCGTGACCTCAAAAAGCACGGCGTCGGCGTTATCTTTATGAATGATAATATCAACACTTTAGACGGCGATGCGGAGCTTCGCCTTGCCATAATGTCCTCGATAGCACAGGAGGAAAGCCGCAAGACTTCCGAGCGTGTCAAATGGGGACAAAAGCGGCAGATGGAGCAAGGCGTTGTGTTTGGACGCAGTATGCTCGGCTATGATGTAAAAGACGGAAAAATGACCATCAATGAGGAAGGCGCAAAGATTGTACGCCTTATCTTCCATAAGTTTGTGAACGAAGGAAAAGGAACTCATGTCATCGCCCGTGAGCTGCGGGAGGAAGGCATCGAGCCTATGCGTGTCAAGGAGTGGCAGAATACCGTTATTCTCCGTGTTATCCGCAACGAAAAATACTGCGGCGACTTGGTGCAGAAAAAGACCTATACGCCAGATTTTCTCTCTCACGAAAAGAAATACAATCGAGGTCAGGAGGAATTTGTGATTATCAAAGACCATCACGAGCCGATTGTATCCCGTGAGCTGTTTGAAGAAGCAAACCGTATTTTAGATGAGCGTTCTCTTTCACAAGAGGGCAAGGCGAAGCACAGCAACCGCTATCCGTTTTCGGGTAAAATCAAATGCGGACATTGCGGCGCAAGCTATGTGGCAAGATATAAAACCAGAAAAGACGGCAGCAAATATAAGGCGTGGCGGTGTCAGGAAGCAGCAAAGCACGGAAGCCCCCATACTGACAAAGCTGGAAATCAAATCGGCTGCACGGGAGCAAGCATACGCAATGAAGATGCGACACATATTATGTTCCTTGTAACAAAGGAATTAAAGCTCAGACAGACGAAAATCACGAAAAATCTTACTTCTATTATAGAGTCCATCATCGCTATGGATACGACAGGCACAGATATTGAAAAGCTGAAAACCCAGATTGCAACTATCGAAGATAAGCGTACAAAACTGATTGACATTTATATGTCTGGGGATATAAGCAAAGATGAATTTTCGGCGGCACGGTCTAAGTGCGATGCTGAAATTGCCGAGCTACAATCGGTTATCGACAGTATCGACAAACAGCAGGCTATGATTAGGCAGCAGCAGGAGCTTGTGCGGGAAATCAAAGATGCTATCAACGAAATTGTCTGCGGCGTGGAATACGATGACGAGTTTTATAAGCACATTTTAGATAAGATGGTTGTCAATGATAAGGACAACATTGATGTATATCTGAATTTGCTTCCTATGAAATGGAGCTATACGGTTGCAAAAGCGTCAAAAAAAGCGTTAGCCCCTGAAAGGAACATTTCAGGGGCTTCTGTACCTATGTCTGTGAGCAGACCCGAAACTTCTCTGTACGGCATGGTATAACGCTGGGAGAGATAGCGCATGGAAGCGCCTAATTCTCCGTCCGGTCCGCCGTACTGGGAGATGATGAACTGTGCCAGCTTTGCATTGGGTTCCGTGATTTTAATCGGGAACTGCAGTCTTTTTTCATAATTCCACATTTACGCTTCACACCCCTTCCCATGGAAGAGGCGCCAGGCCCCAATTCCATTCTCTGTTATTAGGATCCACAGTTGCCAGGTTCAGCGGAAAATACTTGTCGGCAAATTCCGCGGACATTTTATTCAGCATCCGGTTGTAATAGTTGAAATAATTCAGCGCTTCTCTGTCAAAGGGATGGGTATCCAGATATTCGGTGAGCTCTACCACTACAAAGCTTACTATG
>OMFZ01000494.1_pt1 | contig 18403 bp, 7 predicted proteins | sample 1645711 | NCBI WGS metagenome assembly OMFZ01 (sample SAMEA103958147, study PRJEB25191) | human gut metagenome | biome: human-associated habitat [ENVO:00009003]; feature: intestine environment [ENVO:2100002]; material: feces | place: Germany | collected 2013/2015 | reverse complement strand
ACAGAAACGGGCCGAAGGCAAAGTGGTCCTTCTTCCCTGCCTTTTTGGCGGCCAGCAGGTATATGCCGTACATACCGCCAAAAACAATGCCGAAAAACATCGCCAGCAGCGTATTCTGCCAGCCCAGGAACAGCCCGGCGGCTGCCATCAGCTTGATGTCGCCGCCGCCGAACGCACCGTCGATGACAAGGCAGAGCAGAAACATCGGCACACTGACGCAGAGCACACCGATGACATGCGGCAACCAGTCGGCAGGGGAGAGCAGCACGCTCACCGCGCCGCAGACCGCCAGCGCCAGATTCAGCCGGTCCGGGATGGTCTGCGCCTCGGCATCAATGAGTGAAACGCTCAGCAAGATCCCGCAGACCGCCAGCGCCAGCAGCGCGGCCCAGCTCATGCCGAACAGCCCGCCCGGCAGGGCGTAGGCAGCGCCGTACCGCCAAGTGCAGCCCAGCGCCAGCACGCCGCCCAGAAGCTCCACCAGCAGGTACCGCGCCGGAATGTGCGCACCACAGTGGCGGCACCGCCCGCGCAAGAATAACCAGCTGAACACAGGCACTAAGTCCGGCGCACCCAGCGTGTGGCCGCACTGCGGGCATACGCTGCGGCCCTTCAGCGGGTCCATGCCCCGCGGCAGCCGCCACGCGACGACGTTCATAAAGCTGAACAGCGCCGCGCCCAGCAGAAAACGAATGAGTCCCAACAGAAGCTCAAGCAGCAGCATGGCCCACCCCCGCGCCGTATTGCAGCCGGTCCTCCGCGCGGAAAACGCGATAACCGCCGTCGGCATCATAGATGGCGTACATGCCGTTCTCCTGATACAGGAGCCGCTGCACGGTGTAGCCGTTCGGGTCGATCTGCAAAAGCGTCACTGTGCCGGGCAGTGAGCCCAGCGTGCGGATTTCCTCGGCAATGCCGTCCGCAAAGCCGTCCGCGCTTGTCTGGTCGGCGAACGTCTGCCCGGCGGAGTAGCACTGGGCAGACACGGCACTGGCCGCCAGCCGCGCAGCCTTGACCTGAGCCAGAGCCTCCCGCGCACGGGCCTGATAGCGCAGCTCCGCCGCGCCGGTCACAATAGTATACAGGACAGCGCCCAGCGCCAGCAGTACGGCGAGCTTTTCCGCAAACGCAGCTTTGGCCCAGCGTTCCCCGGTATGGCGCAGCCATGCGCCCAGTCGTGCTGCCAGCATTGTTACACATCCTCTACCATATAATAACACGCTATTTAGTATAGCGTGCCGGGCCTGTATTTGCAAGGAATTTCGCGAAAAAAACTCTGCTTTTTGTTCAAAGATAACGGAAATTATGGCGAAATCGTGCACAACCTGCCGCTGACCCACTATATTTGGTGTAAATTTGCTGAAATCTCGCGGAATTTGTTGCGAAAACGTCACATTCCGAGTATAATGCCAATATATATAATCTGGTATTGTGTCTAATTGTAACCTTTCACCGGAGAAACGACGGGAGCATCTATGGTGCAGTACGATAAAAATATAAAAAACAAAAAGAAAGGCTTTACGCTGGTGGAGCTGATGGTCGTTCTGGCTATCACGGCCATTCTGGCTGCGCTGGTCGGCGGCGGGCTGATCGCCTACACGCGGCTGGCCCGGTTTGAAAAGAACGAGGCCAACGCCCGCACGCTGTTCCAGACGGCGCAGATCTCCCTGACCCGGATGGAGACGGCGGGGGAGCTGGATGCGTTCCGCCGGCAGGTCATGGAGGAGGGCAGCACGGGCGACCACTTCCAGAACGACGTCACCGTGACCGACGCGGACGGCAAAACCCTTGTGAGCCGCACCAAGACCGAACTGAACCAGAACGTGGCCGCGCTCTACTATGACCGCACGGGCGCTGCCGCGGGCAACCATAACGCGCTGGTGGAGCGGCTGCTGGGCGATTACATCTACGACGCCTCGCTGCTGAATGCTTCAATCTGTGTCGAAATCGACGTGCAGAGCGGGCAGGTCTACTCGGTCTTTTACGATACCAAATCCGATAAGCTCCGCTTCAATCAGGACGGTGCTACGAATATTTATGACCGCAGCTATGACCACCGCCGCAATGACACCCTTGTCGGCTACTACTCTGCCGAGGACCGCGTCAACGTTGTGCAGCTGGTGCAGACGAAGCTGAAGGTCAAGAATCCCCGCCTGACGAACGGCGAGACGCTGACCCTGAGCTGGAGCGGCAACTCCAGCCTCGGCGATCTGGACACCTCCTACACAGCCACGGCCTACGATGCCAAGGATACCGGCAAGACGAAGCCGCTGTTTACCATCACGATCAAGCGCGACACCGCGGGTGCGGCGGATGATAACAAGCAGGTCATCACCAAGATGCCTGTCACGATTTATACGTATGATAATACGGGCAATCAGGCGAAAACCGAGAAAGAACTCTACTTCCCGTTAAGCTACAACAAGGGCAGCTTTGTGCTGACGCTGGACGCCATGGCGGACGCGGCGCTGCTGCGTGCGTGTGAGAACGACGCAAAGGTTGCCGCCACGAGCCTGTACAGCATCACCCGCCTGCTGAACGACCCGAAGGACATCTACATTGCCATGCGCGCCGAGCCGCGGGAAAACTACAGTGACACCTATACAGCCAGCAAAGAGGAAACGACGAACGAGGAAAACACCCTGCTGGCCAAAGGCGGCACGGCGAAAGAGGCCGACCTGAAATATTTCCGCCATCTGTACAACCTGCGCTGGTCTGCCGACTGGGACATCACCGACAAGGGCGCCTACACGCTGACCCCCCAGGCCAGCAACAGCACCGGCCTGAACTGGACGGGCGGCGGCGTCACGGTCTACTGCGCCGCGGGCGCATGGCCTCCTGTGGCCAAGGTGCCGTCCCTCAATGACCCTGTCGCCTGGCCGACGATCCCGGAGCTGGGTGAAAAAATCGTACTTACGAGCAAAACAACGGGCCTTGCCAACAACAAGACGACCCGTGTGCCCATCCTCAATCTGCAATTGAGCAGCAAGTCCGTTGCAAAAACCGGCAAGGCAGAGAAGGACGTGCTGGCCGACCACTATGTCGGCCTTATCGGCGAGAACAAGGGCAAAATTTCTTACATCACACTGCGCGACCCGGACATTCAGGTCAACGTCAAGACCGAGACCGTCGCCGCCGGTGCGCTGCCGGAGGCAAACCAGCTCCGGCTGACGGCCACAAAATTCATCACGGCGCTGGAGGATACCGACGACGAGAACTGGCGCGATGTGCGCGCCGTCGGCGCACTCTGCGGCGTCAACACCGGCACGCTGGAAAACTGCGCCCTGACCCGCGGCACGAACTCCTCGACGAGTGCGCTGGTGGCCGCGGCGCTGGCGTTTAACAACACTACCACCGCAACGCAGCGCAAAGCGCAGACGCTGGACGCTGACAGCAAAAGCTATACCTATTATACAGACGAGCCGCGCGGCATTGGCGGTCTCGTCGGCGTTGCCATACCCAAAACAACGGATTCCGTCATGCAGAATCTGACCGTTGCGTCGGACGTGACGGTGGCGGGTCTGCTTGTGGACGAGAACACGAAAACCGTTACAAACACAGCGGCAGACCAGCAGGCCGAGAAGGCCCGCTACGCTGCCGCGGCAGCCGGGCCGGGTGACGAGAACTCCCTCTGGCGCAGCGTCGGCGTGGGCGGCGTGTTCGGCACGGTGGACGCTGCCCAGATGGAAACGAACGGCAATACGAACATCGTCAACAACGGCTTTGTGACCGGCAACGGCTTTACGGGCGGCATCGTCGGCAACCTGTTCACGACGGACACCAGCGTGTCCCCGAGCCTGACGGGCCTGACGAACAACGGCACGGTCAGCGCGGGCGCCAACTATAAGGGCGATACCAAGGGCGATGCGCGCAGCCTGGTGCTGGGGCAGTTCTTCGGCGGCATTGCGGGCTACGGCAGGGGCGTGACCCTGCAAGGCTGCGAAAGCGTGACCCGCAGCGACCTGACCGAGACCCAGCTCAAGGAGCAGGTCAAGGCGGGCTTCGACGCAACCGGGACATTGACCGACGCCAGCCCCCTCAAGGGTGATTTCGTCGGCGGCCTTGTCGGCTACGGCAAAGATATTACGCTGAACAACTGCAAGACCGGCAAGGGCTACGTGCTCGGCAGCCGGTTTGTGGGCGGTCTGGCCGGCGGCTTTACCGGCAGCGGCATACAACAGAACGATACGAACAGCAGCGACGTCTTTGGCAGCCGCTATGTCGGCGGCATCGTGTCGGTCAACGGCAGCGGCAGCGAAATCAGCGGCATGACCAATACGGGTCTGGTCGCGGCCTTTGGGCAGAACGCGGCCTACGTCGGCGGCATCGTCGGCGTCAATGACGCTGGCTGGGGCGGCAGTGAAAACCCGACTGCCACAGCCACCGTGCTGAACTGCGCCAACCGTATGTCCGGCGACAACGCCACCGACACCCGCCGCATCAACCTGTTAATGGAGCTGAGCAGCCCCGCGGGCGGCTACGCCGACTACGTCGGCGGCATCGCGGGCTGCAACGGCAAAAACGGTGTTGTGACGTGGGATGAGAACGGCACCCCGACGCTGGGTGCCATCCTGTACGGCAACAACTACGTGGGCGGCGTGGCCGGCTATAACGATGAAAAGGCGACGATCTCCAACACCTCCGGCCAGGACCTGACCATCAGCGGCCAGATCGTGGCGGCGGGCAAGGCTATCGGCGGCATGATCGGCCTGAACTGCGCCTCCACGCTGCCCTCCGCCACTGTGAAGGTCAGCCGCGTGGCGGGTCAGCAGCTTGTCGGCGGCGTCATCGGCGCCAACCTGCCGGTGGGCAGATTCACCGTGACGGGCGACGGCGCGTTTATAACCGATGTGGCCTCGGGCCGCGTCGAGGCCGACGCTGTCGCGGGCGGCATCATCGGCTACAACCGTCTGCTGGCGGACAAGCCCGCAAAGGTCACGCTGGCGGCGCTGCTGCCGAAGATTGACCAGAACACCGGCGTGCTGACCGACAGCACCGACGCGAATACGGCGGTCGGCGAGGTCACCCTTGCCAACTTCCAGAACATGCTCAACCTGCAGGCCGACATCTACGTCGGCGGCATCGTCGGCGCAAACGACGCTAAAACGAAGCTGACGATTCGAAATGCAGCCAACGGCGCAACGCAGAACGCCCTGTCCGTCGGCGGCCTGAACCCGTCCAACAACGGCGCGTTTAAAGGCGGCGTTTTGTTGAGCGAACTGGCTGATGGCCGCTATAATTTCGACAACGCGCGCGGCGCACTGGCGGGCGGTATCATCGGCTATGCCACGCCCAACACAACGCTGGAAAACTGCACAAACTACGGCACAGTGGCTCACAAGTGCGCCGCGGGCGGCTTTGCGGGCTGGAACGAGGGCACGATCACCGGCGGCAGCATGGCGGCGTCCCTCGGCAACCGTGAAACCGGCTATACCTATCTGGGCGGCGTTGCGGGCGTCAACGGCGGTCTTATTCAGTCTGCCTACCTGGTTAAAGACTGCGCTGTGCGCGGCGACAGCTATGTCGGCGGCATTGCGGGCGTCAACCTGGGCGGCAACGCTGCGGCAAGCAAGGGCCTCATCATCTGCACAGAGAACAACAGCACTGGCACGGTGGAGGCCAACCAATACGCGGGCGGCGTGGCCGGTGCCAACGTCGGCAGCATTTCGCTGTCCGGCCAGCTGCAAAGCAGTGTCACCGCAACCGACTATGCGGGCGGCGTGGCCGGTATCAATACGGATAAGGGCAGCATTTACAGCGCTGACAACGCCAACGGCGCGGTCCTGGGCAGCGTCACTGCCGCCAACTACGCGGGCGGCGTGGCCGGTACGAACCGTGCCGAAATCACCCGCGTGGAGAACCGTGCCTCGGTGCGCGCCAGCACAAAATATGCGGGCGGTATTGCGGGCGAGAACGCCGCGGGCGGCAAAATCAGCGCCTGCGTCCATGCCAAGAATCAGGTTTACGCCACCAACGGCGAGGCGGGCGGCATCGCGGGCAATAATAATAAAGACGCGCTGATTGAGAATGTGCAGGTCAAGGCCGCCGTCACCGCGGCCAACGGCACGGCGGGCGGCGTCACGGCCACGAACTTCGGCATCATCGGCCAAGGCAGCGGGCTGGAAAGCAACAGCAGCGTAAGCAACTGCACGATCACCGGCACATCGGAGAGCATCGGTGCCATTGCGGCGTACAACGGCAAGGACGCGACCATCCGCAACGTCAGGCTGGCGGCAAACGCCAACGTGCGGTTCAGCACCCCGGCGGTCACCATCGGCGGCCTTGCGGGCATGAACGAGGGCACCATCACCGGCTGTCAGGTCGAAAACGGCGCGCTGGCGCTGGACGCCGGTCTGCGCGCGGGCACCAACACCGTCACGCTGGGCGGCGCGGTGGGCCGCACCACGGAGGACGGCACGGTCAGCAGCACCGACGTTCTGCTGGACCTTACACAAAATCTTGATAAATATACAAATTTGGGCGGCGTCGCAGGCCAGAACGACGGTACCCTGAAGCAGTGTACCTATTCCGGCACGATGGGCGGCAACGCGGACACGGGCGGCCTTGTCTCCGTCGGTGCACGCAGCACCGGCAGCACGGTGGGCGGCATTGCCGGTCTGAACAACAGCACAATCACCGGCTGTGAGGTCAAATACATCAAACTGCAGGTCAGCGGTATCAGCAACATCACCACGACCCAGACCGCAGACGAAAAGCTCGCCAGTGCCAGCCATGTGGGCGGCATTGCGGGCCGCAACAATGCCGAAATCGCCAACAGCTATGTCGCCACCGAGCGCAGCAACGACGCGGGCAGCATCATCACGGCGCGTTACGGCTTTGTGGGCGGCGTCGCGGGCTCCAACAACGGCACTATCAAGGGCAGCGGCAGCAAAAAAGCGCTGGTCAGCGACGACACAACAAAACTCGCCCTTGTTGCACAGGTTGAAAAATGGCTGGGTGCGGAAGATGCTAATGCCGGCATCAACAGCATGGCGGCAGAGCTGACCACAGGCAAGACCTACGCAAATCTCATGGGTGTTGACACTGTGTCCAAAGAAGGCTGCGGCTATAGGAATGTCTATAACCAAAGCGGTCTTGCCGCCAATGATCTGCTTGTCGCCCTGCGCGGCAGCAACAACAGCGAGACTGTCCGTGCCGAAGGTTATCTGGGCGGTCTGGCAGGCTTTAACTCTCTCCGCGGTACAATCGACACTTCCGCCACCGGCCAGTGGTTTGTCTATTCTGACAATGCGACAACGGCATCCACCGTCGGCGGTATTGTCGGCCAGAACGAATCCAACGTCACAGACAAAAGCGTGCTGGACACTGTGGTAAACTGTGCCGCTGTGCGCCGGTTTACGCGCGTGTTTGATGGGCCTAAGAACAAGGATGATACAGACGATGACAACATTTACAAGAGCGAAAATCGTGTTGTTGTCCATGTGGGCGGTGTCATTGGCCAGCAGCAGAACCGCAGCGATGACCGGTGGTCTGTCAGCAAGGTAGTCAACTGCGGCAGTGTGTTCAACAGCCGCTCGGCCAATGTGGGCGGCGTGATCGCCTATTGGCTGGACTACGGCGGAACCGTGCAGAAATGCTTCAATTTTGGCAAAATCACAACAAACACGAACGACAAAAACAGCGGTTACGGTGCAGTCGGCGGTATTGTCGGCTTTATTGACCAGCCTATTTCCGGCGGCACCACAAATGTGCTTTCCTGCCGTAACTACGGTCAGATTTGGTATAAATCAAACGGCGCAAATGACTGCGCGGGCATTATCGGTAAAATCGAGATGAAGAAGCCCACCGATATTATGACGCTGAACATCATCGACTGCGTCAATAGCGGTGCAATCAAGGCAGCGTCGCAGGCAGTCGGCATTCTGGCATGGATCGGCCCGTACAACAAGGGGAACATTGATAATGTTACGGTAAATATTGACCGCTGCCGAAACCTTAATACAGACTTTACGTGTGGCGGAGTGTATGACAGGAGAGTCGGCATTGTCGGCAGCCGCGGCAATGGCTCTGGGTCGAAAGAAGCAACCAATGTCACAAACTGCTTTGCCACGGTTGGTACAGGTTGGTATCCTATTGCCTATTTGCGCCAGAGTTACGAGAATGTCACCGGCCACGGCAACTATTATATTGAGAATTCCGAAAGTGCAGGCAAGAGCTTCTTTAAGAAAGATTCCCGTAAACTGACCACAGAAAAACCGAACAGTACAACAGGTAACTGGGAGAAAGCGGATAAGCAAGGAAGTGACAAGGCCTACAACGAGACAGATTGGAACTCGTCCTCGGGAAAAGTAAAAGCACACCGTCTGTACATAGGCTATAACGTCACTGATAAAGCAACCAATCCTTATATTGCGTTCCTGCCCACTTTGGCAGAGGGTGGGAACGGCGCAGCGTACAGTCTGTGGTGGATGCGAGGCATTACTTCTACGGATTGGAATGCCGCAGCAAACTCTGCCTATATCAAGACCGACGGTAAGAAAGCCTACATTTTCGATGACACCGGCGCGGGTAGTGATACCAATCCCGGCAACCAGAGAGCGACTGTGATGCTGCAATTTGGCGAAGCTGCGAACAGTACGAAATCGGACGTTGATATTACCGACATCACCGACGAGGTCATCCAGAACTACTATAAGTACATGCTGGACAGCACCAAGCCCGCCCAGCCGGGAGAAATCAACGTCAAGGCCAGCCAGGTGCAGGACGCGGACAACAACGTCTATGGCCGTTATGAAGTGACGTGGGCCGAGCCGAGCGACAGCGACAAGAATGCCAGCCCCGCCGCTTACTACCGTGTTGAAATTCTGCCCTGCAACGATGCGGGTACTGTCGAACCGGATGCAGTTCCCTATCTGAAAGCTGACGTCTACCAGCGCAGCTATACCTTTGTGGCAGATAAAGCGTGGACGGGTTACTTCGTCGTGCGTGTAACGCCCTACAACACCAACGACGACCCGACGCAGGTAGACAACTCCCGGACCAGCGCCGTGCAGACCTTTATGCACGCCCTGCCTACACCGGAGATTGAGTTCCGGCTGGTCAAACGCGAGAACGGCGGCTTTGACTGGAATCAGTGCCAGACGCCGGATGAAAAATCGAGAGAATTCAATTATGAGGTTGTCGCGGTGCTGAAAAACTACACCGAATACCCGACAGACGAGGCATGGACCGTTAAGCTGACCGATGGAAAGCATCCTTATTATTTCAGCAGACGGAATGGCAAGCAGTACATCCGCCTGACCCAAAATTTGGAACGCACTTTGACGCTTACGGCGTTGGCAACCCCGGACAACAGCAGCAGTACAAAGTATCTGCGCTCGGCCCAGTACAAGTCAGAGACCTATCTCCCGTCCCAGTGGCGTGACCACAACGGCCCTAACGGCAAGGACGAGGACGGTCTGCCGCTTGGCACGCTGAAACAGGACGGCAACACGGAGTTTGTGACCTACACTGGCCAGACAGCGGAGAGCTTTGAAGCAACCGTGAAGTTCAGCTTTACCCCGAAGGTCAAGAGCGACAGCAGCGAGCACGGCAGCCCGACCTACCGTGTCATGCTGCTGGCAAAATATCTGGGTAATGACGAAGTCAACGGCGTATCTTTGAACGGCCAGTACATCACGCTGGCCGCGCGGGAAAGCATTGTGACAGAGTCTCCCGTCACCTTCAACCTGAACAGCCTGCCGTCGGATGCCATGACGAACTACACCGACTTCCTCGTTGTCGCGGTGCCCGTCACCAGCGGCAAGGGCGACATGAAGTATCGCTGGGATGCCACGGAGGAGGAAGTGTCCACAGCCATCGCCAGCCATGCGAACGAGACAAACGACACCAACAAAGAAATCTGGTGGAAGAACGGCTATGAGATCGTCCGCACGGGCGAGCACAGCTATACCTATGCCCATCTGACGCCGCTCTGCTTCTCCGACGTGAGCCGCACCGATGGCACCGATGACAAGGAATGGGCTATACAGGCCACGGTAACGACCCCGCAGATCATCTTCAAGCAGCTGAACCTGAATGTTCTGAAAGCCCCGACGCTGGCGGAAGATACCGACGGCGGCAAGGTGAACCCGGACAACAATCAGCTGACCTACACGTTCAAATGGACTCAGGACGACATACAGGCCACTGACGCAGCCCCCGACTACCAGATCAAGCTCTACGGCCTGTTGACGGGCGCGGACGGCAATGTGACCGGTCAGGAGCAAATTGCGCTGAAGGACGGCGTAAATCTAGCCAAGGAGGTTCAGAACAGCGGCAACAGCTTTACCCTGCCTGTCAACGTGGATACCATGCTGGCCAACGGCAGCGACAGCTGGCGCTATGACAAGGTCCGGCTCGAGGTCACCCGCGTGGCGGCAGCCGACACCAAGGAAATCGGCGCGTCCGCTGTGGCGGATTACAGCGTTAAGCAGCGCCTGCCCGGCATCAGCGCGCCGAGCTCCATCACCCGCGTCAACGGCGAGACCGACAACGCGGATGCCCTGCTCTACACGGTCAGCTGGTCGCCGTCCGACGACGAGCGCATTGACCACTATGACCTGTGCGTCGTCGATGCCGGCGGCAATACTGTGCTGACGCTGCCCACCACGGACAACGTCGGCAGCCTGACGCTGGATCTGGAGCAGTATCAGGGCAAGGCATTGAGCTTCCGCGTTATTGCCCGCCGCAAGGCTGGTAGCAATTGCTTTGACGGCCCGGACGGCGCGTTGAGCCAGCCCGAGACCATCGTCCGCCGCGCCGATGCGCCCAAGGTTACGGCCAGCAGCTTTGCGCCCGACAGCCCGAATCAGGAGACGTTCCTGAACGACCTCAAGCTCAACATGACGCTGGACGCACCCGCACAGGGCAATGTCTACTTTACCGGCTATATCTTCAGCAACAAGGGCAATTACAATACAATTGCCAATCTGGCCAAGGCTTGGCAGGGCGAAGGCACCGGACAGGCCAAGTACGAGGCCCAGCAGGAGTTGACCAAAAAACTGGACGAGATGCTGAACAGCGGCGACGCCGAGCTGGTCATCCCGAAAGACAGCCGCACGGTGGGCGGGAGCGCCAGCGTCAACGACAAAACCGCCAGCTATACCTTTGTGCCCGACGGCAACGGCTTTACGCTGACGCCCGACCATGCAAAACAATACCTGCTGCCCGCGGTGCGCGTTATGCCCACCGACGGCAAGACAGCGTCGAACTGGTTCTACATCCAGCAGGATGCCGCAGCGGCACAGCTGCCGGCCATCACGCTGGACGCCCCCGTGGACGCTGCCGAACCGGAACGCGCACTTGGCAATGCCGTTTACACGCAGGAAGTCAACCTGTACAACGACCCCGAGTGTAAGAGCAATCGCGGTACGGCCCCGCTGGAGCTGCGCCGCTTTACGGTGGAGTGGACCGCGGTGAACAAGTACACCCAGGCCGACGGCACGGTGCGCAACCTGACCGACAGCTATACCTTTACCGTCACGCCGCTGGATAGTAAGACGAAACAGCCCTACATCATTACGGTGACGAACTACGACAGGGACGAGACGGACGAAGACGGCACCACGCATAAGCGCGGGGAAATCAAAACCGTCACCAAGACGACCTATAACGGCGAAACGACGGAGCTTAAGAAGACCGACGATGTGGACAAGGAGACTGGCGAGACCCGCATCTGGTACGACCTGAGCGTTGAGCCTGTGACCGACGAGAACGGCAACGTGACAGACTGGAAATCGCAACCCTATAACGTCACCGGCACGGTGGAAAAGGACGGCGGTACGCTGTACTACAAGGCAAAGACGGTTCCCATGCTGGAGCTGGTGCAGGAGGACGGTGCCGAGCCTGTTTACCGCATCACCCTGCCCGAGCTGCAGGAAAAGGTGCAGGACGACTCGCTCGAGCTGCAAAAGTTCACCGCAAGTGTGACGCTGAAGACGCTGGCGCACTCGGATAACAAGGGTAAGACCGTCGAATCCGGCACGGTCAAAGTCCCCGTCAACGAGACGAACACCGCCGATGCGGCGGAGGATGCCCAGAGTATGGATTCCGCGGAGAGCGTCGCGCCCGCCGAGACTGCAGAAAGCACGGCGGCGGAAAGCGCCCCCGCAAGCGTGCCCCCGGTCCTGATGCGGGCCCGTGCGGCACTGCCCATGGCGACCCCGGAGACCGCCGCTGCCCCGGATGAGACGGACGCGGCGGAAACCGCGCCCCCGGAACGGATAGAAACAAGCGACGCATCGTAATTTTATTTCAGGAAAGAAGGTGGCATTATGCACCGCAGGGCACGCAGCATTCTGCGCGGGGAGCAGGGGCTTTCGATGATATTGGTCCTCTGTATCGGCGCGCTGTTTGTGGCGCTGTCGGCAGCGCTGGCCTATGCGGCCTCCGTGCTGACGGCCAATGCCAACCGCCAGCTGCTGGAACAGGAAGCCTACCAGCTGGCAACCAGCTTTTCCGACGTGCTGGAAGGGGAGCTGAACAAGAGGGACAGCAGCTTTGCCAAGTTCGTCAATGAGCAGTTCATGTTCTCCCAAAGCTACGGCAAGGACATCTATGATTTGGAATCCCAGCCCAAGGAGTTCGCCTGGAAACCGAACGGCAGCCAGCCTGATGGCGGGGCCGAGGCCATCACGGTAACACTGCGCCGCCGCCCGGGCGACGGTGCCGACAAGCTGAACCAGACGGCGAACAGTGACACGGCCAGCGCATTGCTTAGTGAGATTACGCCTTGGGAGGGCGGCGAAGGCCGTGGAGGCATGGAGATCGTCGATTTACAGCTGGACATTACGGTGACAGTCACGAAAAACGGTGAGAGCTTTGCCTTTACGCGGACGTATGACCGCACAGTGAAGTACAACAGCGACGGCAGCCAGGCAAAAAGCTATATATTCCCCAAGGTGTATTACACAATAAACGACGGTATAACAAAGTATTACCGCATTAACGAACTGACGTTCTACGCCCCCAGCCTTCCCGAAGTGACCATTGATGATAACAACATCAACAGCAACCGCCTGACGTTCCACTGCGACATCAGCCAGCAGCCCGATTCCATCACCTACACCCGTGGTGCCAAACAGAGCACCGGCACAACACAGGAGTGACCCGCTATGAAACATACTTTACAAAGTCAGCGCGGCGAGACCATTGTGGAAGTGCTTGTGTCGTTCCTGCTGCTTATGCTTTTCACGGCTATGTTTGTCGTCTCGCTGCGGTACGCCCGCGCCATGTCCCAAAAGGCCGAGTCGCTGCGGGAGACAGCCTATGCCTTCTGCGCCGGGCTGTACCCGGCCAATAACGCGGCCCCCGACTGGAAGACGGAGCAGGAGGGGCTGGAGTTCTCCTTTGGCGATTACGGTGAATTTACGGTGAAAGGCGTCGAGCTGGACAGCGTGGAGACAAGAGCAGAAGTTACGGAAAACGGCCAAAAAACGACGGAACAACACAAGTTTTACCGCTACAGCAGGAAATCTAAGGCAGAAGGGGCGACCAACCCATGAAGCAGCGTTTGAAAAACCAGAACGGCACAACGCTGGTGGAGCTGATCGTCTGCATGGTGCTGCTGGCGCTCTTTACGCTGGCGGCGGTCACGCTGATACAGCCCAGTGCGCAAGCGTACATGGACATCCAGCAGCAGACGCGCGCCCAGAACCTGGCCGATGCGCTCATTGAGACGATCCGCGGCGAGGTGCTCGAGGCGAACGGCTATATCCGCTTCACCGACGGCGCGACGGACCTTAATAATTTGGACAGCGTTTTTGCGTCCAAGGGTAACGACTACAGCGAGGGCACGGCATTGGAATTCAGCGTCTACCCCAACCACGTTGAGCTGATCGACAAGGACTGTGTGCCGCCGCTGACAAAGACAGACGGCACGGCACTGCTGACAGCGGATCAGGCCAATGCGCTGAACGGCTACCTGCACATGCGCTTTTACCGCGATGAACTGAATGGCGCCGGGCACTACGGCAACCCGCAGCACACAAAAGAGAACAAGGACGCGGATGGCAACGTGACGGGCACGCTGCCCTACGTTGCCTACGGCTACACAACGGCCTATCCCCGGGATGCCTATATGGGGCTGTTTATCAGCGAACTGCATTTCTACGCCCGCAGCTGGACGCAGGACGGCGACGAAACCAAGACCCCGCGCATTACGGCTATGACGGTGGTGCTGACTGTGGCCAAGCGGGACGCCAACGACCAGATCGTGCCGCTATGCACCCAAAAAGCCATTGTGCAGCTGCCCGGTGAGCCGGTCATCCTGTATGGACCCGGCACCTGGGACGGCAAGGCATCGTCGGAGTCGTGAGCGGTGCCCTCCGGGACGATTTTTGAAAAGTATATTACAATCCCGGCGGATGTACTGGACAAATTCAAATGGACTTGTTATACTTTAAAACATGAATACCTGTGTGCCGGACAAAATGCAGGAACGTCATGGGCATCAGAGCAGAGAGGATGACTAGGATGGCAACAATTGAAATCAAAATGCTGGGCGGCTTTGAGATCCGTATGAACGGCAAGCCCGTGCTGGCACAGCTGGCGCAGTCCCGCAAGGCAACGGCGCTGGTGCAGTATCTCGTTTTGCGGCGCGGGGAGCGCGTCTCCCACAAGGTACTGACCGATACCTTGTGGGCAGGGGAGCGGTCCACCAACCCGGACATGGCCCTGCGCGCCATCTTGCATCGCTTCCGCCTTATGATCGACGCGGAGGGCCTGGAGGAGATGAAGGACTGCATCGTGACCAGCCGCGGCTACTACCAGTGGAACCCCCATCTGGACTGCAGCGTGGATGTGTTTGAGGTCAACGACCTGTCGGAGCTGGCCCGCAAGGAGAGCGACGCCGAGAAGCGCAGCCGTATTTATGAACAGATCGTCAACCTGTATGACGGGCGCCTGCTGCCGCAGTCTGCGTCCGAGCCGTGGGTCGAAAGCGTCAGCGTGCGCCTGCACGGGCAGTACCGCACAGCCATTTTAAACCTGCTGGAGCTCTGCAAAAAATGGGGCGAGAGCACCCGCATCGTTACGCTGTGTACCCGCGCGCTGGAGCTGGACCCCTATGAGGAGCGCCTTTATCTGGAAAAGATCGTCGCGCTGGAGACGCTGGGCCGCCACGAGGAGGCGCAGGATCTGGCACGCCGCGGCAGCGCCATGGGCTGCCTGCATCATGCCATTGAGCCGGGCCGCGCAGGCTCTGCCTACCGCCAGATGCGCCAGGCAGACCGCAATATGGAGAGCGAGGTCTCCAAGCTGATCTCTGCTCTGCCGGATACTGAGGACACGGGGGCCTGTATCTGCGACTTTGAGACGTTCAAGGAAATTTACCGCGTACAGCGCGGCGTGCAGGTCCGCTACGGTCTGCAGGTATTCCTGGCGATCCTGACCGTGGCTCCCAGTCAGAACACCGATGCTGCCGAGACCGCTCTGATGGTGGAGCAGCTGGGCGATCTGATCCGCACGAATCTGCGCCAGTGCGATGTGGCCGCCCGCTACACCGATATGCAGTATGTTGTTATGCTGAGCGGCAGCACCGCCGAGAGCGGCACCGGCCCGCTGGAGCGCATCAAGGCCGCGTTCTACCGCATCCCTGCCCATGGCCGCTACCTGTTGAGCTATAGCCTCTATGTTCCCGAGGCCCAGGCCGACAGCGGGCGCGTCCGCCGTCGCAAAAAGACGGCGAAGAAGGAAAAATAAGTGAGCCGTTAAGCCGTACAGTGAAAGCTGTGCGGCTTTTTCATTACCCTGGCCCCCTCTGCGAGGGGGCTCCGCCCGCAGGCGGTGGGGGAGAGAACCTTGCGATAATCCGACATATTTTGGGCTATGGAAAGGTTCTCTCCCTCCGGCCCTGCGGGGCCACCTCCCTCGCAGAGGGAGGCAAGGGTCTGTTTTTTACACTTTCCACAATCTTTTGCCTAAAAATTTTTACAAAAAATCCGAAAAAACTGTTTAAATTTCCACAACAATGTGGTAAAGTAGTATCAAACAGGCGGGAGTGTTCAAAAATCACTGCGCCGCAATGAAATTCTACGCCGCAGGGCTGCCGGAAGCAGCCCCGGCGCGAAAAGAGGTTTGACGATCCATGGGCTACGCAAGCAAAGACATCCGCAACATTCTGGTGGCCGGCCACGCCGGCTGCGGCAAAACGACGCTGACCGAGGCACTGCTGTACATGAGCGGCGCTTCCGAGCGTATGGGCCGTGTCGAGGACGGTACCACCGCCAGCGACTTTGACCCCGAGGAGATCCGCCGCAAGGCATCGCTCAACTCGAGCGTTGTCCCCGTCGAGTACGAGGGCATCAAGTACAACCTGATCGACGCACCGGGTCTGTTTGATTTTGAGACCGGCGCTGCCGAGGGCATCATGGCCGCCGAGAGCGTGCTGATCTGTGTGTCCGGGCGTTCCGGCGTGACCGTCGGTGCCGAGAAGGCGTACCAGCTGGCGCTGAAAAACAATAAGGCGCGGATGATCTTTGTCACCAAGGCTGATTTGGAAAACGCCGACTACTTTAAGATCCTGGAGCAGATGAAGATCAAGTTCGGTCCCAGTGTCTGCCCCTGCGTCGTGCCCGTCCGTCTGGACGACGGCACCGTCGCCTACATCAACCTGTTCAGCCAGAAAGCCTTCAAATACGAAGGCGGCAAGCAGGTCCAGATCGACCTGCCCGACATCGGCCACCGCTTTGAGGGCCTGATCCAGGCCATGAGCGAGGCCATCGCCGAGACCGACGAGGCTTTGATGGAGAAGTTCTTCGAGGGTGAGGCTTTCACCACAGAGGAGATCGTCCAGGGCATGGCCTCCGGCGTGCGCAGCGGCCAGATCACGCCCGTGTTCTGCGGCTCCGCCGTCAACGCGCAGGCGCTGGATATGCTGCTCTACAACATGAACGTGCTGCTGCCCGGCGCGGACACCGCGTCCGCCGTGGGCGAGTCTGGCGGCGAGCCGGTGGAGATCACCGCCGACCCCGCCGCCCCGCTGTGCGCCTACGTCTTTAAGACTGTGGCCGACCCGTTTGTCGGCAAGCTGAGCTTTATTAAGGTGCTGTCCGGCAGGCTGACCGCGACGAGCAACGCCGTCAACGCCCGCACCGGCCAGCCGGAGCGCCTGGGCAAGACGCTGACCGTCTGCGGCAAAAAGCAGACCGACACGCCCGAAATCGCCGCCGGTGACATCGGCGCAGTTGCCAAGCTGGCCACCGCCAAGACCGGCGATACCCTGTGTGACCCCGCCCGCGTCGTGGCGCTGCCCGCACCTGTGTACCCCATCAGCAGCTACCGCATGGCCGTCAAGGTCGCCAAGAAGGGCGACGAGGGTAAGGTCGGCAGCGCGCTGGCCCGCCTGATCGAGGAGGACCCCGCCATCCGGTTCGTGGTCGACCCCGAGACGAAACAGCAGATCATCAGCGGTCTGGGCACCCAGCATCTGGAGGTCGCGCTGGCCAAGCTGAAGAATAAGTTCGGCGTCGAGATCACGCTCGAGAATCCGCGCGTGCCGTACCGTGAGTCCATCCGCAAGAGCTGCAAGGCGCAGGGTCGCCACAAGAAGCAGACCGGCGGCCACGGCCAGTTCGGCGACGTCTGGATCCAGTTCGAGCCCATCGAGGGCGAGGGCATCGAGTTTGCCGAGAACGTGTTCGGCGGCAGCGTGCCGAAGAACTTCTTCCCGGCAGTCGAGAAGGGCGTCCGTCAGGCCGCCGAGCACGGCGTGCTGGCCGGCTACCCGATGGTCGGCATGAAGGCCACGCTGCTGGACGGCAGCTACCACCCTGTTGATTCCAGCGAAATGGCGTTCATTATGGCCGCCAAACTCGCGTATAAGGCCGCCATCCCCGAGGCCGGCCCCGTCCTGCTTGAGCCCATCGGCGCATTGAAAGCCCACGTCCCCGCCGACAACACCGGCGATATTATGGGCGAGGTCACGAAGCGCCGCGGCCGCGTGCTGGGCATGAACCCCGATGACGACGGCCTGCAGGTCGTCGAGGCCGAGGTCCCCGTGGCCGAGATGCAGGACTTCACCACCTTCCTGCGCCAGCTGACCCAGGGCCGCGGCTACTTCACGTTCGAGTTCGTCCGGTATGAGACCCTGCCGCAGATGCTCGAGAACAAGGTCATCGAGCAGGCAAAGGCATTGGGCAACTTTGCGGATGAGGATTAAACGAGAGATGTTCTTTCTTTGCAAAGAAAGAACCAAAGAAATTCTAAACAAGTAAAATAAAAGCACCTGCTGACCGGTATGCGTGTGACCGGCCAGCAGGTGCTTTTTGGGTAAAATATGTAAAGCTTCTTTGCTTACTTTCTTCTCGAAGAAAGTAAGAGAAAAGGGAGCCTGCGGAAAGGTGCCAAAGCCCCTCAGGCCTCGCAGGCTCGGCCAGCTTCCCGCAATGCGAGGAGCCTTTTA
>OMFZ01000445.1_pt1 | contig 20701 bp, 25 predicted proteins | sample 1645711 | NCBI WGS metagenome assembly OMFZ01 (sample SAMEA103958147, study PRJEB25191) | human gut metagenome | biome: human-associated habitat [ENVO:00009003]; feature: intestine environment [ENVO:2100002]; material: feces | place: Germany | collected 2013/2015 | reverse complement strand
TACCCGTTGCGGCGCATTTTTCTTTGAAGGCTTCCGCCATCTCTTTCGGAACGCGCACGATAATAGAACCATACACGCGATTATTATAGCGGTTCTTCACCGCCGAAGAAGTCTTTGTCTTTCTTTTTTCTGCCATCGTTGCCACCTCTAAAACAATTCTTCCGCTTCTACATAGGCGCGCAATTCCTCTTCATCGGCGCAAATATCTTTCGGAACCTTATATTCCACCGATAGCCCGCCAATCGTGCAGGAAAGCACCCAGCATTCGCTCCGCTCTGTAACCCTGTATTCCTTGTTTCCTTTGCGAATAATCATATTACGCCCCTTTCCGCCCGTTCCATTGACAGTCACAGGCAATTTATATTATAATAGGGCTTACGGGAAGGGCGGTTTCCCGCCCGTTCCCTGCCTATGAAAGCTACTTGCTTTCTTTAGGATTTGAAGCCTTGCTGTATTTTTGCTTCTTCAAAGTGATTTTGATAACAACGCTTTCCACCGCTTCGTTATTTTCAATCGCTTTTGAAAGCTCCTGCAAGGCTTTTCCTATGTCTTGCGCCATTCTCTTCACCTCCTTTCGATGTATTTATTATAACATACTTATTGCAGTATGTCAATAGATTTTGAAAAATAAACAAGAAAAAACAAGACGACGGGAAAGCCCGCCGCCTTTATTCGTTTCCTAAAAGCCAATCAACCGAAACTCCCAGCGCCTTTGCAAATACCTTCAATTCAAAATCAGATACAAACCGCGTTCCGATCTCTATTCGGCTTATGCTGTCCCGCTCCATATTAACGCCCATCGTCTGTATTTTCGCGGCTAAATCCTCTTGCCGTAGCCGCTGGACAACCCGCGCTTCCCGCAATCGGTCGCCGCAAATGTTCTTTTTCCCGTTGTAATCGTATATTTTCATATCTTGCGCGATCCCTCTTCATTCTGATTATTTGCAAACGGTATGTAAATATTCCGCTTTATTCTTGATTTTAGCACGCAGAAGCTGTATAATTGTGTTAAAGGTCAGAATGGATAAATTCTGCCTTGAAAATTTATAATTTGAAGGGTGATTTGCTCTATGTTTGTCAGCTTTACAAAAACGTTGAAACGAATGTCCGGCTTTCGGCTGGGCTTCGGTGTCCGTGTAAATAAGCGCAACGCGCCGCTATGGTGTTGCGCTATGCTTTTCGCCGGAATGTTTTATCTTATATGGTATATGATTATCGGCGCTGGCTGGCTTCTATACTTTATGCTTTTGGCGATCTATAAGATTTATTATTATCTGTTTAAGGGGATTGCGGTAGGCTGTAAAAAGCTGTTTTACCTTATCAAAGGCAAAACCAGCACGGCGGAAACGGAAACTTCCGTTGATCTGAAACAATAATACCAACAAAAAAAGCCCCGCGAAGGCGTGAAGCCCTCGCGGGGAATTTTTGTATCAGAAGGAAGCCCCGCCGCCGAAAGCCGCGACGCGGAAAGGGGAACGCGGGCGGCTCTGTCGGTGTTAGTCTGTATCCGGTTTGCCTTCGGTTTCAATCAGTCCGATATATTCCGGAAGATTGAAAACGGCGGCTTCGATCAGTTTGTCCAAGCTGTCCGGATCAATGGTAAATCCTTTTTCTTGCAGGAATTTCACAACGTAGGCTTTTTTCTCTTCGCCGCGTCCGGTTCCGTTGTAAAGCTGTTCAGCGGCTTCAACGGCAACCGTTACCCACAATTTGATTTGCTCCAGCTTGTCTGCGTCGATTTTGCCTTTCAGCCACGGGATCACAAATGCAGTAATCACCGCTACGACAAGGGCAATAATAGCTTCCATAATGGGAGTAAGATCAATCATTTATAAAACCTCGCTTTCGTCTGTATCCGTTTCCGGTTCGATTTGTTCTTTTTTCTTTATCCTTGCGACGATCACTTCGGAAACACGTTTCAGCATCAACGCGCCGCATTCGATCACGACGGCGGAAAAGTAGTATTGAATAAGCGTCGTTTGCTCTATTTCTGTAATGAGAAAAGAAACATACTGCGCCGTAATGAAGATCACCGTCGTAACGCCGATTGCAACGATCGTTTTTGTCGCGAAGCGTTCATTCGCAAGGAATTTCTTTTGACGCTTTCCGCGTCTTGAATGTAGCTTCATATTTTCCCCTTTCTATTGCACGGCTTCGCACGGCGTGCAATCAGCTAACGCGCGCGTGCGTTTCTGTGTGTTAAACAAGTGTTAGGTCGGACAACCTAACCGCCGCGACAACCACGCCGCCGTAGGTAATCACGGCGCGATCGCCCTTGATTTCCTTTACGATGTGATCGCGGTTATACACGAAGGAAGCAAGGCTTTTCCCGTCGTAGGTTTTCGCACCCTGCTTCAAGCGTACTTTACTTCCCGCTTTCACGGAAGCCGCCATTCCGCCGTTTCCGGTCGTAATAAAAGCGTCAGAATATCCCGCCGCTTTCAGCTTTGCAAGCATTACTTCGGCGTTTGCCTTCTTGCTGAACGCTCCCACCTGTACTTTATAATAGCCTCCCGTATTCACGATGTAGGTATCAAAGCCCGCCGCCTTCAATTTCTTTTCCAGCGCCTGTGCGTTTGATTTCTGCTTGAACGCGCCCGTCTGCACCTTGTAAAGCGTACCCGATCCGGTCGAAGGCTTTTCCGGCTCCGCCGCCGAAGCGCCCAGCCTCTTATTTACCTCCGCCGCGATCGCGCCGTGCCTGTTATACAGGTAATCGCCAGGGCAAGCCTTATTTGCGTAATCCCTGTGAACCGTCATATTACAACCGTTCTTGTGGTTTACGCGGTCGCTTTTCTTTGTACTCCATACCAGCTTTTTGATCCCGTTTCTACGGCAAATATCCGTTACAAGATCAAGAAGCGCGGCGTATGCCTTATCGGTAACGGCGTAAGGGTGTTTTGTGTCGCTTGCCACTTCGATTGTAACGGCTCTTTGGTCGTTTGCTTCGTTTGAACTGCACCACGAACGATCCTTTTCTTCAACGGAAATTCCGATCGAACCGTCCTTCCCGACAACGTAATTCGCGGAACATTCCCGATCGGTAGTTGCGAAGTAGTCGCAACCCTGCTTCGCTGTAACCTGTCCGACGTAGCAATGAATTGTGAACGTGTCGATTTTATGATTTCGCGGGCTTGTTCTGTTCTTCGTGATCCTTGTATAGCCCGCCAGCGTGCTGTTGCTCATTCTGGATACCTCCTAAACACAAAGACGGGAACGGCTCATTTATAAACCGTTCCCGCTCTTTTTTCATTTGTTATCAATTTGCTGTTCGATATGGTCAAGTCGCTTATGCGCCTGTTTTGCCGACGCTTCAACCGAAACAAGCCTTCCCACGAAATCCGTATTTGTCTTTCGCTGTTCTCGCTGTTCTGCTTTCACGTCGTCGATACCGCCTTTGATATATCCCAACTCCGTAAGGATCGTTGCGTCGCTCTTTGCTTCCTTCGTTTTGTCTTGATCTCGATTTCGGACGAATGCGACATAGCCGAATACAATAGCGCAAACTGTGCTAATTACGGAAAGGGCGGTTAAAACCCCTTCTTCCATCGGTTATGCCTCCCTTCCTGTTACTTCTTCCCATTGCCACAAGGAAGGTGTATCGGGCGGATATACGCAATGTGGCATATCCGCTTTTGCAAGATAGACTTTTCCTTTGTAGCTGTAATATTTCCCGTTTTGGACGTTTACGACGATCCCCGCCGTTTCCGGATATGGGATCGGATCGTCAATCGTTCCCGTGTGCGTAAGCTCCACAAGGCGGTAATAAGCGAAGGTCGTTTCTACGGGATAAGAAACGGCGTTCGACGTGTGCGCGGCGATAATCTCGTAATATCTCCCGTTATACTTGATGATTTCGCCCACGGTGTTATAGGCGTGCGCGTCCTCGTATTCCGGATATTCGATAACCTCCGCCGATTGCAGGATCATAGCGTCGGAAATGATGTTCGTTTTTGCCGCGCGATCCTGCACGATCTGCGCCTTGAAGGACATAGCAAGAAGGGCGGCTGTATTTTCGCCCGCCGCCTTTACTTCTTGTGTTTTCTTCTTCACTTCTTGTAATTCTTTCTTCACTTCCGCGTTTCCGCCGCCGTCTTTGTTATGTTTTACGCTCATTCAAAATTACCCCCGATCCCCGATACCCAGCAAGCGGTCAGCGCGTCGCCGCGTTCTACGGTTACGCGGATATTCAATCCGAACTGAACCGCCGTGTTTGTTTTGTTCTCGAATACGTGCGCCAGCCCTGCGACAACCGCGTTCGTGCAATCCTCCCAAACGGGCGCTACGTCGTAAGGATTGTTGCACGCTTCAACCTTGAACGTGCCTCCTGCGGGAATATCCCTGTTTACTTTGATATTGCATCGTGTCGGCTGGCTGTTTGCCTCCAGCGGCTCCGCAAGGGTAATTACAAAGCTGTTGATCGCTTTTGTGAACGTCAGCGTCCGCGTTGCGCTGTTTCCGGCGCTATCGGTCGCGACAATCTCGATCGTGTGCTGGGCGTTTGTCAATCCCGTAAACGTGTTCCCGCTTACGGAAAGGGTAAGCGTTGCGCCCAGCGCGATATTATTTCGCGTGTTGAACGTGCTTCCGTCGATCTTCTCTACGACGTTTACAACGTCGTTATCCGGATCGGTAACGCTGTATTCATAGGTGAAATCCTCGCGCTTCACGCCAAGATCGGCATTCTGCCCGCTGATAACGGGCGGCTGATTGTGAATTACGGGGATCGTTCCGCTTGTCGTGTATGCGGAAGAATTGCCCGCCGTGTCAACCGCCTTCACGCGGTATTGCAGGGTATTCCACGAAGTCGATACCATTTCCGAAAACGTGCGCGCGGCGGAATTCTGAACTTGTGTCCACGATCCGCCGTTTGCGCTTCTCTCGAAAATATAGGTCAGCGCGTCGCCGTCCGGATCGGTCGCCGCCGCGCAAGAAATATTGATATTTTGCCCGCTGTAACATTGCTCCGGCGCTGTAATGCTGGGCGGCGCGGAAGGCGCGGCGTTGTAGATGATTTCATAATTCCCGCTTGAATTCGGATTGTCAGATACCAAGATTGAAGATTTCAGATTACAAAGCGGGCGAACGCCCCCGTCCCCGTGGTAAGCGAAGTCGCTGTTCAGCGTGCCATCGGAACTGACGAAGCGGACGCTTCGCACGCCCGACGAATTAGGCGTGCGAAGCCACCAATACCAGCCCTTTGAAGTTGTAAAATTGCTGTTTGTGTATTCCGAATTGCTTACGCATTCCGGCGTAGGATAGGCGACGCGGGAAGCGTCGTTGCTGAATAGGGCAAGGCGTGTGCCTTCTGCGATCCCGTTTTCGTTTGCAAGCCCCACTTCGGTGGTAGATGCAAGAAACATTTTCGCCGTGAAGGTTTCATAACTTCCGCCGTCCGTCGAAGATTTTACGACGGTAAGCGTTGTGTTCATAAGCTCCGCAACGAATTTCGGATCAAGCATAGCAAGGAAGCCCGCCCAAGCGTCGTATTCGTTGTAGTTGTCCCATACGTTCGCATTCGTCGGCGGCGCGTCCTGTCCGTGCTTTGCGCTGTACCATTTGCCCGCCGCCGCGTTGCTGTTCAGCCATTGCAAAATGTTTGAATGAATATGCCTGTTGTTGCCGTAATTCTTCCGGTCGCTGTTACTGTTGCTCGGTTCCTTTGCGTCCGAACACATAAGCTGGATAATCTTTTCGGCGATCAGCGTAACGGAATTCGCCGGATACCCGCTATGGTTCTTGTCCGCAATCTTGAATACGATCTTCGCACCGAAGCGCGATTGATACGCCGGAAGAACCGGAACTTCGATTTTTGTTCCCACGGCAAGGGAACTTAATGCTTTTGACATTTTTCCGCCTCCTTTGAATTGAAAAGCCTGTTGTAATAGTGATCCGTTCGCCGGATCAAGTGATAACAATTTCCCTTTGCGGCGTGTCCCCGCCAGCTTTTGTAAGATTGTTCGACGGTCGCCGTTGTGATTTTGCCCCGCTCCACAAGTCCGCGCATTTTCTTCAATTTGCGCTTCATATTGTTCTTGCTTCTGCGGCGCACCTTCCGGATTACCGCGCCCGTTTCGGTCAAGTAAGTGTGAAATCCCAAGAAATCCACCCCGTTCCGAAGCGGGTAAATGTTCGTTTTGCTGTTCAAGGATAAGCCGATCGCGGCGACGTGCTTTTCGATCTCCGCGCGGCAATACTGCAAATAGGCTTTATCTTCGTGTATCAAGAAGAAATCGTCCATATATCTGCCGTAATATTTAATGCCCAGCTTTTCCTTGATGAAGTGATCTAAATTATTGAGGTAAAGAAGGGCGAAAAGCTGTGAAGATTGATTGCCGATCGGAATTCCGACGTTCCCTTCTGTGCTGTCGATTATCATTTCGACAAGCCACAAAACGTCCGGATCGGTTATCTTCCTGCGGATTAAGGTTTTTAACACGTCGTGCCTAATGGAATAGAAGTATTTTGATATATCACCCTTCAATATCCACCCGTCAATCCCGTTTTTACGGTAAAACCTCCGCAAGAATTCTTGAAGCCTGTCTAACCCGTAATGCGTACCTTTGCCCACTTGCGAAGCGTAGTTATCCGTTATGAACGATCTTGTAAGGATCGGTTCAAGCACGTTATCGCAAAGCGAATGTTGAACAACCTTGTCTTTATAGCTGTTCGACATAACCACGCGGCGCTTCGGCTCGTACACCTCGAACGTGTTGTACGGCGAAAGCGTGTACTTTTTCGTTTTGAGCTGGTAGCTTAACAGGTTCAGCGCTTCAAGAAGGTTTAATTCGTTCGCCTCCAGCGCGCATTCGTAAATATCCACCGCTTTATCCTGTATCCTGTTCACAAGGGTAAATCGGTATTTCTTTGGGAAGCGTTCTGTCGAATTTGTGATCGTGAATGTGTGCTTGATTAAATCTTTGCACTTCACGATTACGTTAAATTCCGAAGGTTCCTTTCTTCCTCGTTCCTGCCTCTGCATTTATGCACCGTCCTTTTCGTATGCGGTCGATCATAACGGTATCTTCGGCGCACCCCTCGAAATCAAAACCAACCGCCGTAACGAAAAGCGTTGCTTTGCTTCCGGTTACGGTCGTTCCCGTGATTGTCAAAGTATCTTCGCCGCAATGCTCGCACGGCGGCGAAAGCTCGACAAACAGATTTCCTATAATGCACGATAATTCCGCCCGTGTGCAAGCGTACCGTTTTAGCATTCGATACGCTGTAAGTTCTCGTTCCATACGCCCGTTGTATTAACGCCGGAAAGGTCGTCAAACAGGATAAGGAACGGATTTTCGGTTATATCGTTGAATACGACGGCTTCGATCAGATCGACGCGGGCGGAAAGCGCCGTAATCATATTCAGAAGATTTCCCGCCGTGTTTTCGTCCAGCACGTCCTGCAAGCTGTCAAACCACGTATCAAAATCGGTTTGCGCCTGTGTCTTGAAATCCGCGAAATACTCTTCCAGCGCGTCGTATTGTGTATCTCCCTGTAATTTCAAGGAATTCATATACGTAACAAGGGAATTGTATTCCGCCGCGCTGTCGCTCTGATACTCTGCGAACCACGCTTCAAGCTGTTCGTTAAATGCTTCTGTGTCGATCTGTTCTACAACGGCGGCAACAACGCCGCAAACGGACGTATCCAGCCGCTTGTCCGTGATCCTCGATCCGGTAATTGATGTAACGCCCGCTCCGACGTAAATATCAGCCAGCGCCAATTCGTAAATATCCGCGTCCCGCTCGATATTCGGCGCGGAAGGCGAAGCGGACGGGGAAGAGGATTTCACCTTTACCGAAATAAGGCGGTTCGTCAAGTCCCAGCGGACGACAACGCGATCAATTCGGTTCAAAACGCCGTCAGCCGTCGCCAGCGTCAAGGAAAGGTCGCTTGTGTTGTCGTAGAAATAGCCATTGATCCACGCTTTTCCCGCCTTCACGGTTACTTGCATTCCGTTTCCCGCTACAACTTGAAGCCCCGTTGAAGGAACAGGGAAAACGCCGTTTCCGATGAACGAAGCGAAATACGAAGCCCAATCTTCGGCTTTATATTTCCGGTCGCCGGATACGCTGTTAAAAAAACTCGATTTTTCCATAGTTACACCCCTTTATTTTGTAATCTGACGTATTTGCGTTAAAAGCGCTGGCAAGCTCTCGCCGAAGGTAATATCTATTTCTTCAACGTTGTTTTGGTAGGTTTCCGCAATCTCCGTTATGCGAACGTCAATGCGAATTCCCCAGCGCTTATTCACGCAAGTAACGCGGTCGCCTAAATCGTAATCGGTTCGGTAGATCAGATTTGCGAAGGTGTTTACCTTTGAACCGAACGAAAGCGTTTCCGCGTACTGCTCCAATTCCTCCGCGCCTCGGGCGGCAAGAAGCGCTAAATACTCCGGATCGGTTAGCGTTACTTTTTCGCCGCCTTCCTCTTCATATTCCTGCACTATATCGGTGGCGTTTATGAATACCTCTTCGCGCGTCAATCCTGCTGCCGATCCGCCCACTTCGGCAACCTTGCGCGCAACGCCTTCTTTCTCTTCGCCTCCGACGAACGCCGTTGTTTTTAGGTTTTCAATGCTGTTCGTGTATTCCTGTTCCACGATGTTGTCGAATTCCTGCGAAAAGATACAAGGTGCATTCCCTGCGGTATTGCCCGCTGTAAGATCGCGCCCTTTATAGACGGAAAAGACGTGCGCGCCTGTCCTCGCGTCCGTCCGCATTCGTATTCCCAGCTTTGCCGCCTTCGCCGCCGTTTCCGCCGCAAGCTGTGCGTTCGTGTACTGCTCCGAAGTGTAGTCAATCGTTCCGCTTCCCGTGTCGCTGTCGTCGGTGGCGATTGAAACGTCCGGAATTTTCCGCGCGCTGTCGGTCGGGCTTGTTACGTTTTCCCGTACAATGCGGTAAAGAATGCTTTGCGTTGTGTCCTTTGTGATGATCTGCTTCTTGATAATCCGCTTTCCGATCCAAGCGATAAGGAATTTCCCTTGAACCTCGATTTCCTCCAGCCCCTGCGAATTCTTCGTGATATGAACGTATCGGATTTGCGCCGCTTCATCGTCGCCGCGCTTCATAATGATATTGTTTTTCACAAGCATTCGGGAATGCTCTTCGGTGAAAGGAACAAGAAGTTTGAATTCTCCGCACGTCCAATAACGCCGCGTCCAGATCAGCGAAGCGATCTTTTCGACAATCCCTTGAAGTACCATATCGGAAGAATAAACGTATAATTCCATACCGCTACACCCCCAAATACAAGTTATTGTGATAAATAGATACTTCGAGATTTTCCGCGTTCGCGTCCGCCGAATATCGGAAAAGATTATCACCCACGGCAAGCTGTAAGTATGAGCTATCAACGTCCAAATAGCGGAAAGCGTCGCTTTCAACGCCGCCGCTTAACAGTTTCACGGATTTTTCGCCGTACCCCGTCGATACGGTCAGCACGTCGCCCGCTTCAAGCGAAATATTCGCTTTTATGAACTCCTGCGTATTGACGTTCAAAAGCTGTGGATTTGTCAGCGCACCCAGCGCGCGAAACTCGATCCGGATACCGCTTTTCACGTCGCCGGAATTGAATACGTTTACGATCAGCGAAGGCTGGCGGTAGCCGATTTCCCAATCCGGCGTTATCTCCAGCCCGTCCGGAACGGGGAATTCAAAGCCGCCGATCCACGTTGCTATATCCTCCCGCGTTTCCGCCTGTTCGCGCCAAAACGGATTAAGGCACGAAAGCTGGATTGTGAATTGCTCGAAAATCGTTCCGCGCTTGAAAATAGGCGCGTTGTTGATCGTGCAACCGATAACCCGCTTGAAGTCGCCCAATTCATAAGTAAGCGTCGCGGAATACTGCGGATTTAGTATCCTGTTCAAATTACGTCGCAAGTCCTGTATTGCGATTTTGTCCCGCTCCTTGATATGTCCTACGATGTCAATATCTCGGCTTTCAATGCGGTATCCTAAATAGGTATCGCCGTCCTGCCCCATACTATTTGTTGAATAAATAGCGTTCTGAACGTCGGACAATCCGGAAACGTCCTTGAGGTTTACGTGATAAGAAGAAGCAGGGGAAAAGACAATGCTTTCCCCCCGCTCGTTTGTGTAGGTCAATTTCTCTTGTATTTTCATTAGGTCATTACCTCCCGCGCGATCATTCTAAACTGCCGCGCCGCCTCGCGCTGCTGCTGGGCGTAGGAAGTTTCGTTTGCGTAGATGTTTTGCACCACCTCGAAACGTGTTTCCGGTCTGCCGCCTCTGCGCGGGCGCGGATTATCGTTATCGGGAACGGCGTTGTCCGTTGCCTTGCGGATTGATTTTTCAACGCCTCGCATTTCTCGCCCGAAGCCTTCGCCGATCCCCTGCGCCATATACGCGCCGATACCCGCAAAGACTTTCGACGGGGAATCGATCTGCATTTCATCTTCAACCGCCGCGACAATTTCGCGCATCATCGAACGCACGCGGCTTTCAAGCCAACCGGACATATTTTGAAAGCCTTGCCAAATGCCGCGCACCATATCTTCGCCCGCCGCCGTGAATTCCGATACGAAGGAACGAAGCGCCGTCAAAACAGGCTGTACGATCTGCGCCACCTTGCTTGTGATCTGCGGGATACCCTGCACCATTCCGGAAGCGATATTCTTATCAATCGTAACGCCCGCTTCAATAAACTTCTGATTTTGCGCGTTGAAGGCGGTAATAATGCTTTGCGTGATCTGCGGTATCTTCGCGGTAATCTGCAGGATTGCGGTTATCATACCGGAAGAAATATGCCTGTCGAAGTCCTGTCCCGCTTGATTTAGTCTTTGTGCCTGTGCGGTCAGCCCGCTTATAACCCGCTCGACAATCGCGTTTACGGCTCCGGAAAGCCCTTCGATATTTGCTATGATACCGTCGTTCACCGCGCGCACCGCTTCGGCGGCTGTAAGCTGTCCCGCTCCGCCCATTGCGGCGGTCATATCAGCCGAAACGCCGTCCATACTTTCCCCGAAGCCTACGCCTACACCTTCGCCCATATTCGTACCGATTTCGGCGAATACGGTAGAAGGGGAATGAATGCCGAAAAAGCCTTTAATCCCGTCCACAAGGGAAGAAGCCCAGCCCGTTACCTTATCCCAAAGCCACGAAGCCGCGCTTGAAATGCCTTCCCATAAACCGTGAAGAAGGTTCGCGCCTGCGTTCACCATTTCACCGACAAGGGAACCGAACGCCGATACGATCCCGCTAACAATTTGCGGAACCGCTTTGACAATTTCAACAATGATTGTCGGCAAATTCTGAATGAGCGCCACGAAAAGCTGAACGCCCGCTTGAATAATCTGCGGGATATTCTGCACAAGCGCGTTTACAATCCCGCTGATAATCTGCGGGATTGCCTGTACGATCGTCGTTATAATCTGCGGAAGCGCCTGTATCAGCGCCACAAGAAGGTCAATACCCGCTTGAATGATAAGCGGTATATTTTCAAGAAGCGCCGTAATAATCCCGTTTATGATTTCCGGAATAGCCGCCACAATCGTTGCTATGATTTCCGGAAGGGCGGTAATAAGGGAAGTCAAAAGGTCGATACCCGCTTGAATGATCTGCGGGATCGCCGAAAGCAACCCGTCAATAAGGCTTGTAATCAGCGTAGGAAGCGCCGCTACAAGAACGGGGATCGCGTTTATGATACCCTGTGCCAGCCCTGTAACAAGCTGTAACGCGGCATCTATCAGCAACGGGATATTGTCGATCAGCACTTGCACAATATCGGTTACAAGCTGAACCAGCGAAGGAACAAGCGTCGGCAAGGCTTGCGCTATTCCCGTCGCAATATTTGCGATCATCTGAAAGGCAAAGTTTATGAAGGTCGGTAACATTTCGGTTAGCTTTTGGATCGCAAACGTTACCATTCCCAGCAATCCGTCCGTAAACTGTTGCGCCGCGCCTTCTGCACCCGTAAGCGCACCCACCAAGCCGTTTCCGATAAGCTCGACGAACGGCGTAATCTGTTGCAGAAGATCCGCCGCAAGCTGTTTCAGCTTTGTAACGATCGGTTCTGCGATCGCTCCCAATTCCGCCATTGCGCTATTAAGGGAAGCCGTCGCCTTCTGTGCGTCGATAATATCGCCGTTTACCTCTCTGTATTTTTTCGCCGCGTCGGAATATAGCCCGTTCAGCGTTTCCGTAATCAGCGCTTGCCGTTCTTGCTCTGTACTGCACTTATCAAGGCTGGCTTGAAATTCATCTTCCGAAACGCCCGCCCAATTCAAAGCATCTGCAAGCCCTCCCGTAATCGCGCCCGTTTTCGCGGTTTCGTTTGCGGCTTCGGTTAAGTTTTCAATAGGCAAGCTGTCGCCGAAGGTCGCATATACGCCCGTTGCTATATCCGTCCACGTCGCAAGCTCTTTTTCGTTGTTCGTAAGTTTCGCAAGGTGGGCGGCGGCTTCGGTCGCCTGTCCGTCGTCGCCTAAAATGCCGTATAACTCCGTATAGGTGTTCTTTGCATCTTCTGCCGAATGTCCCGCCGTTGTGAAGCCCGTTTCCAGCTTGCCCATATTTTCGCGGGCTTCGCGCGTACTTTCGGCAAGCCCCAAGAATGCACCCGCCGCCGCTCCGATTTCCGCACCCATTGCGGCAACCCCTGCGCCGATCGCTTTTCCCACTTTGCCTACGGTTTCGCCGACGCTCTCCCAATCAATCTTTGACTTTTTCAGTTTTTCGGAAGTGTCGTCGATTTCCTTTTGAATTTTTACCATATCGGCTTTTGTGTTGTTCAAAGCCGTTTGCATTTTCTGATATGCGGGATTTGTAGGTTCGATCCCGCCGTCGCGCATTTTCTTCAAGGCATCTTCTGCGGCTTTCGCCTTTTTTGCCTGTTCTTCAAGCGATTTTTTTAGAATATCCTGTTTCCGTGTCAGCGCGTCGATGCTTTCCGCATTGTCGCCGAATTCAGCCGTCGCCAGCTTCATTTCCGAACCGATTTCGCGAAGGGAAGTGTTGATACCCTTACAGGCGGAACGGTATTCTTTTTCGCCTTCAAGAATAATTTGCGATTTGATTTGTTCTTCCTTCGCCATTTACAACCCTCCTAATATGTCGTCAATATCGGCTTCCGGCTCTTCCGGCTTGAAGCGATCCGGATTGAATTGTTTGTGTATCCTAAAAAGCGTTAAAATTTTATACGGTGTCATTCGCCATACTTCGGCTTCGCTCCACCGAAGAAGCGTAACGCCGATATAAAGAAGGCGGGCAAGGTCAATTACTCCTTGCCCGCCGCCGCGTTTTTTCCGTTTTCGTTGTCCTCTCCGTCGTCCTCTTCCTCTTCATCGTCGCGGGCGGGCGGTTCTGCCGTCCCGTTGTTTCCCATCGAAAACGCTTTGAAGATAGATGATTTTACTTCAAGGAAATTGCCCGTATGAATGAGCTTGCCCACCTGTTTTTCGGTAAGCTCTTCTTCTCCGTCCTCTGCGCCCTCGTTCAAAAGCAGGGTAAGAAGCCAGCGAAGGTTTTTAATGCTGTCCTTTCCGGAAAGCGCCGTATCAAGGCGATCAAAGCCGCCGAATTTGTCTTGCATTTCGTCAATCACGTTCAAACTGAAAAGAAGATGTCTTTCCTTGTCAAGCGTGATCGGGAAGCGTCCGTCTTTAATTGCACTCATAAAACAATAAGCGGGAAGCCGTTTCCGGCTCCCCGCTGTACCCCCTTTCTTGTTATGCCGCCGCGTTGTTCGGCTCTCTTACCGTAGTAAACCACGCCGCCGCTACGCTCTCCGTAGGCAAAGCGACGTGTTCCGCCTTCCACAACCCGTCCGAACGTTTGATAAACTGTCCGACGATCTCCGGCGTAGTAAATTCGATACTGTCGCCCTTTGTCGTGTAGTTTTCGGACGGGATCGCAAACTTCACCTTGTAAAGCCAAATGTACTTGTATGTTCCGCCCGCCTTCTTTGCGCGGAAGCCGATTGCAAAATAAGGCGGTTCGTCGGTGTCCGCTCCGTAAACCACTTTGTCGTCGTCCTGCTTCTGCCCAAGAAGGGCGGCAAGATCAACCGGAAGAAGGTCATTGACGTTCAGCGTCAATTCTCCGGATACAAATTCCTTCACTACTTCGTCGGCTCCGTCGTCAGCGTAAAGGATCGCTTCTGCAACCTCCACGGAAAGCTCCGCCGAAATTGCCTTCGCCATCTTTACAGGCGCGCCGTATTCCTCCGCGCCGTCCTCGCCAATCGTAATAGGTGCGCGGTAAAGGTCGCGCAAACCGATTGTTGCCATATTCTTATACCTCCATATACTTAAATTCCACGGGAATATGATAATAACCCGTGCTTTCCTCGAACACTTCCGGATCAAACGTGATCCCGTAGAACCCCGCTTCCTTCAATGCCCGCTTTGCGCTCCGCATAAGGGCGATATAATCTACGCGGGAATAAATATCCGCCCTGTACGTGAATTCCTCCGCGCCGCTTTCATCGTCTGAAAAGTGTTTGTCCTGCAATACGACAATCTGATACGTGATAAACGTTTTTGCCTTTCCGTCGTATTTCAGCCGTTCTACGGGACAACCCAGCTTTTCAAGTGTTGTTTTCACAAGTGTATCAACGTTCATTTTGCTTCGCCTCCCATACGCGGCGCATTTCTGCGTTTACAGCGTCAGCCGCCTTTGTGTTCGCCGCTGTGAACCACGGTCGCGCTGGCATATTCTTTCGCCCGTATTGCAGGACAAAGCCTTTTGTCGCGTTGCGTACCCCGTGCCGATCCTTGCCGTCCGGATATACTTCAACCATCTTCGCGTCGTCCCGCTCCTTGATTTTGGATACGATAACCGACGCGGCAAGATCACCCGTGCTTCTGCGGCTCCGAAACATTTTCCGGATTTCCGCTTTTTGCGCTTCCTGCATTACCGCGCCGCCAGCTTTAAGCATTTCCGGTACGGCTTCTTCTGCAATCTGCGCTTGTTGAAGCATTCGTTCTTCCAGATCGTCAAGTCCTACAACGTTAAACTTCGCCATTTCCGCCGCCTCCTTCCTCTGCGCTGTTCTCCGCTTCTGCGGCGCTCTGCGCTTCGGGGAAGCTGGAAAGTGTCAATTCTATAAGCTCTCCGTCGTTGTGAATGTACGTCCGAAGAATGCGATAGCGTTTCCCGCTCGAAACGGGATATTCTGCGATTGTTTCGCCGTTATATTCCATTGCGTAAACGTCAAACTTAATTTCGGCGACGTGTCCAGCCATCTCCGCTTTGTAGAATTCTGAATACCCTACGGATTTTTTATCAGCGAAAACCGTTGTCGCCGTTTCCGGCTTCGTTATAGGGAAGCCGTGTTCGTTTGTCCGCTCCGAAGTTTCGGCAAGCGCAATCAGCGTTATTTGATCTCTCCATCCCATTAGCCGCCACCGCCTTCCGTGTAGTCGTCGGACAGCGACAAGGCACATTTCAAGTAATCGTATGCTTTTCTGTGCCTTTCTCCTTCGCCGCCGAAGTTATCTTCGGATTTTGCGTATAGAATAATTGCGCGGTCTAAAAGGGGATCGCCCAGCGTTTCGCTGGACGATCCCGCATTTTCCGGAACGTTGATACCGACAAGCCGAAGATCAGCGATACCGGAAGCGATATAATCTTCGATTTCGTCGTTAAATACGGCGGCTGTTTTCCGCAAAGCCAGCTTTACCTTGTCAAGCATCATCGTTCAGCCCTCCATTACTCCGCCGCTTTCGCCAGCTTCACAAAGGCTTCACCGATCGCGGGCGTGCAATCGAAGATCGCAATACCGCTGTATTTGTAGCTGTTCGTGTCGATGTCGTAGGCGTTCTTCACGTTAATGTTTTCCGCAAGGTTCGCGCATACCTTCTTGAAGTCGCCCAAGAAGGCTTCGTGTTCCTTTACGTAGTCGGACAGAAGAACCGGATAGCCGTAAACAAAGTAGTTGTTGCCCTGCACGGTTACAATATGGTTCTTGCTGTTGTCCTGCAACGGCATAAAATCGGTGAACAAGGTTTTCTTGCTCATAGCGAATTTTGCGTTACGGTCGTATCCGGCGTTCAGAAGCCCGATCAGCGTCTGGACGTTTGCGGCGGTAAGGGAACCAGCTTTTGTTACGGTAACGCTGTTTTCCGCTCCCCAAGTGTTTGCCTTGTCAATGCCCTTCGGCTGGGAAGAACCCGTGCCGTTAATGAAGAAATCTTCAACCTTGCGGGCGATCGCCTCTGCAAGCATATCAACGATCCAGCTTTCAAAAGCCGCAATGCTCATTGTCATAACGGTATCGGAAATCTGAACCAGCTTGATAATCTCGTATCCGGTCAGCGTTACGGTGGTAAGGGTATCAGCCGCCGCCGTGATAGCCGCGTTTTCCTTATGGATTGCCGCGTCGTTGTTCGTACCCTCAACGGCGAACTTCACCGCGCCTTTGACGTGCAGAAGGGTAACTTCATTCAGCATCGGCGCAAGTTTCTTTACCTTGCTGATAATCTCGTTCGCGGTCTGTGTCGGCACAACCTCCGCGCCCGTGCCGCTGGCGTTCGCGTATGCGCGCTTCTCTGCATCGGTAAGGGGAAGGCGGCGAAGGTTTTTCAGCCACGCGGAACGATATTCGGGCGTGCCGAAAGGATCGTCCGGATCGGCGTTATCCTGCTTCTGCTCGAAGGTACGGGAAACAATGCCCGCGCCCTTTGCGATATTGTCCAGAATGCCGTTGCGCTTCTCTGCGGCGGCGATCAGTCCGGCGCGCTCTTCGGTAAGCTCCTTCGTTTCCTTCTCCAGCGCGTCGATTTCCTCGGCTTTCATAGCGTCGCCGCGCTCTTCGATCTCTTTCTTGATAGCCGCAAGGCGCGCTTCGATTTCTTTAATTCTCATTGTGTTAAACCTCCATCATAAGTTTGATTTTTAGAATTTGCTTCCGGCGCTCCAGCCGCTCCTGCTGTTCTCTTTCGATCACTCCGTCGAAATAGGAACGCGCCGAAATATCGGTATCGGCGTTCGCCGGATAAGATACCGCCGAAACGTCGTAAACCTTCTTGATCTTCAAGATCGTTCTTGTGTGCGTGTCCTTGTTATATGCGTCCTCCGATACGGTGAACGCCCACGACATTTTGCAAATAAGCCCCGCGTCGATGCTTGCATAAAGGCGCTTCGCCTCTTCCGTAAGGCTCAAATTTGCGGCAATAAATAAGCCGCTGTCCTGCGGTTCCAAAAGCAGGGAAGGCGGCTTGTTTTTTGCCATCTTGTTTCGGGCGAATACCATTCCGGAATGGTCGAACTGCATAATCACGTCGGACAGGTCAGCGCCCACAAGGGCGTTCCGGTCGATCACTTCGCAATATTTGATCCCGCCGTATTCGTACATAACATACGGCTTATCAAACGTTGTCGCGAAGCCCTCAACGTAAAAATCCGTGTCAAACCTCTTGTTCTCCGTCCCCTGCGGGATCATCAACGGCTGGAACATTTGACGGTATTCCCGCCCCTTCACTACTGGCATTCGATGTAACCTCCTTTCCTAACTCTGATACTTCCGCGTATTCTTTGCGAATATAGTACTTGTCCCCACCCTCGACGTGCGACATATTCCAAATATCCATAACGCCGTTTCGGTTGAGCAAGCCACGGTCAAATAATTGTGTGCTGATATTCAGCTTCGTATTGTTGCTTGCGTATTGAAGCCTGTTCGCTGTAAAGGTAATCGCATTCCCGAAGGATAATTCCCGCTGTGTATAGGTCATATTTGACATAACCAGCGAAAGCTGGATCGCGAAAGGCTCGATCTTGCCTTCGTAGTAAGCGTTCCATTCATCTTCGTTATAGCTGTTCTGAATGATTTTAGCGTTCGTTCCGAAATAGTTAAATACATTTTCGTTGATTTGCGCCATCTGCGCGGCGTTCACGGTGAACGGCTTGCTTTCGATCGGCTTTACGTCCGCGAATTTGTTATCGTAGATCACCATTCCGGATTGATTATCCGCCGAAAGGTTATCCGCCGTGAAGCGCTTGCGCTCTTTCGTAATATCTTCCGGCTTTAACATATTCGCAACCTTCGCCAAGAACCGGACGGAAGCCGAATTTTTAACGCCGTTGATAATGCCTTGATTTTGTGTATGGATCAACTGCATTGTAGGACGAAGCGCGGCGTTGTTTTCCCCGAAGAAGTCGTCCTTGTACTGAAATTGCGTCAGCACTCCGACGCGCTCGAATTCGATTGCCGCTTTCTGCCCGTTCGCGAATGTGTATCGCAAGAAGGGCGCGCCCCTGTATTCGACAACCTCGCAACGCTGGGGAAGTAGGGGATAATAGCCCGCTATTCCTCCGTATTCATCTTCGATCGGAACAATGAACGCCGTATTATTCACCGAAAGGATTGTCGCAATCCGGTAAATAAATTTTGACGTGTCCATAAACGGATTAGGTCGGAACTGCAAAACCCTTTCAAGGTTCTTGTATGCCGTTCCGCTGATCTCCGGTTTCAATTTTGAACAGAAATTCGCGAACGAATGAATAGCCGCCCGCGTAAGCTCCATTTCGTAAAGGCTTTCCGGCGCGTTCGTGAAAACGGGTGAATACCCGTTAAGCATCTTGAAATATCCTTCCGCTTGAATATCCGAACGCGGCTTTCGGAAAATTGTTTCAAAAATTCCCATAGTTTTTATCACCCCGCATTTTTCAGCATTTCGCCGATCTCGTTATAATACTTCTGCCGTACCGTCATAGCGTCGATCACGGAAACGAAGCCGTCAATACGCGCCCGCTGTTCAATCTTCACCGGACGGAATTTCCGTGTTTCCATATTGTGTTTTAGCGCAACGTTTAGGAAATGCGCCTTCAACAAGTTATTATCCGCGATCTTGAAATTTCCGTCTTTGATTATGCCTTCAAATTCCCGAATAACGGGCGCAAGGTTTTCACCCTGCCATACGTCGTCTGTCTGAAATCCCGCTGTTTTCAAGTCGTCAATCAGATATTGCGCGCTATAACGGTCATAGCCGATTTTTAGAATATATATGCCGTACTGATCCCGAAGGGTAGAAAACCATTCGTAAACGTCCCTGTAATCAACGTGATTTTCTCCGGATAGCTTCACGATCCCTTGCTTGACGAATATATCATACGGTACGCCGTCCACCGCCTGTGCGGTTTCCAGCCTGTTCGCTGGCATAAAGAATTGTGCGAAGGCATAAAGAACGCCGCCGCGCTCGATAATCACGCTTGCGGCGGTAAGGTCTGTCGTCTGCGATAGGTCGATACCGCCCACCGCGTAGCTGTCTTTGAAATCCTCCAGCTTTATTTTTTCACCCGCTCGATCGACAACGACATAATCAAGCCAAGCGACGGAAGAATTCTGCTTGATATTGCAGTATTTGCAAAGGAATTCCGCCCGCTTTGAAAGGCTCATTTCCGCGACGGCGATTTCCTCTTTGAAGAACTCCGGCGAAACGGAAACGCCCATATTCGGATTTGCTTTTTTAAGCTCTTCAAGGTCGTTCCATTTCTCCACGTCGTCAATCATATAAAGCAGGGGAAGAAGGCGGCGTTCCTTGCTTCCGCCTTTTAGAAACGCCGTAGATCGTGCCATCAATTCGTCGAAGATACCGTCGTTTTCATATCCCGCCGTACTGATAGACAGGATCAGCGGCTGGCGGCGTGCGCCCAGCGCGGATTTCATTACTTCGTATTGCTTCAAGCCGCCGTCGCCGCGCCAGCTTGCAACCTCATCATTTACAACCAAATGCGGGTTGAAGCCGTCCGATTTCTTCGCGTTGAATGCCAGCGGCTTTATTGCCGTGTTGCTTTCCTCGATGTAAATATCCGAACGGCGCTTCTTCGCAAGCTCCGAAAGCTCCGGTTCTTTTTTAATCATCTGGAAGAAATTATCGTAAACGATGTTCGCTTGTTCCAGCTTCGGCGCAAGGCAATAAATCTTTGCCCCGTATTCGCCGTCAAGATATGCCATATACGCGATCACGGCGGACGCGAAAAGCGTTTTTCCGTTCTTCCGCCCGATCACGATAAACACTTCGCGGAATATCCGCACGTTATCTTCGTCAACTATCCCGAAGATCAGCGATACCGCCGCTTTTTGCCATAGCTCCAATTTCAGAAGGTCGGTTCGTCCCTCGCAATGGTGGCAGAAGTTTTCGATAAAGCGAATTGCCTTGTTTGCCTTCTTCGCGTTAAAAAGAAAAAGTCCGTCTTGAAGCCCGCTAACGATATATTCATAAATCAGCCGCACCCATTTTCCGACGACAATTTTTTCCGTCGTTATGCCGTCGTAATACTCGTAAATGTAATTTGAAAACGGCATTTTTATTCGTCCCGCAAGGCTTGCAGACGGCTTTCCTTTTTCTTTTCGGGCGGCACAAGCTCGCAAAGCTGTTTAATTATGGCGGCGTGATTTTTCGTCATAGCAATGTGCGTTTTTACTGCGTCGCTCTGCTTTGTCCCGCTCTGATTTGCGCCGTTTTGGTATTCGACGGTGTATCCCTCTTCGTTTATGATTTCTTGCAACTCTTCAAGGGATACCGCCATAAATGCGGCGTTGCGGATAAGGCTTTCGACGGTCTGCAACTTGTTTTTATCCAAATCGCGGAAAACCCGCTTTAATCGGTTTATCTCTCTCTTGGTCTTTTGATCTTTCGTTAATTCCTTTTTTGTCGCCATAAATATCACCCCTTTTCGGCGGATACCTACACCCCTTTTTCGCGTACACCCGTTATGCGCGCGCCTGCGGAGTAAAA
>OMFZ01000429.1_pt1 | contig 21468 bp, 19 predicted proteins | sample 1645711 | NCBI WGS metagenome assembly OMFZ01 (sample SAMEA103958147, study PRJEB25191) | human gut metagenome | biome: human-associated habitat [ENVO:00009003]; feature: intestine environment [ENVO:2100002]; material: feces | place: Germany | collected 2013/2015 | reverse complement strand
CTTGCCGTCCATAACCGCCGCGCCAACAACTTGCCCATGAGACCCCTCCGCTGGCTCTTGCCTAATGAGTTCGCTGTCCAATATGTTTGACAAACCTACAGGATATGAAAGGCGGCCCGGCCGGGAGAAAACTCCCTGCCGGGCCGCTTGGGTCAATTCACATAATCCGCCGGGTCGATGACCTGGCCGTCCTTGGACACGGAGAAGTGCAGGTGCGGGCCCATGCTGCCCTCGGCGGAGGCGGTGCTCCCCACCAGGCCGATGACGTCACCGGCGGCCACCTGATCCCCCTCCTGCACCGGTGGGTCCTTCTGCAGACAGCTGTACTGGGTGGTATAGCCGCCGCCGTGCTGGATCACCACGGTGGTGCCCATCAGCTCGTCGTCCTTCACCGACAGCACCGTGCCGCCGGCGGCGGTGCGGACGGAGTCCCCCTCCGAGGCCTGGATGTCGATGCCGTTGTGGGTGCGCCAGTCGGCCATGGTCTCGTCATACATCAGCTCCGTGACGCTGAACACCGTTACCGTGGTGCCGTCCAGCGGGGACATGACCTGGGGCAGCAGGTCCTGGGGGTCGGAGATGGGCGTCTCCTCCGCCGGAGGGGCGGCGGGGACATTCTCCTCCGGCTGCACCGCCGGGGCCACCCAGGCGTTGTCCCGGTCATCGGGGACGTTGGAGGCGGGGTTGGATGCGGGCTCTGCCGGGGCCTGGGGCCGCAGCAGGGTGTAATAGCCGACAATACCGGCTGCCAGCAGGCAGAGGGCAAGGGCTATGTAGAAGCCCTTGCCGCCGAACACGGCCTTGACCTTTTTTCCGTCGAATCTGCTCATAGGTGCCTTTCCCGTCCGGCCTGGGGCCGGAGCCGCATATACCGGCCTGCGGCGGGCCGAAATCCTGGGGAACGTTTCTGCCCTCAGTATGGCCGGGCGGCGGCGGATTTATACGCAGGCCCTCAAAAAATGAAAAAATCCGAAGGCGGACCGCCCTCGGATTTTTTTTGCTTTGGGGGAAATTACCGGGACTGTCCCCAGAAGGCCCGGAGGCAGTTGGCGGCGTCAGAATTTATGTCATATTTTTCTCTATTTTCTGACATTCTCTTTTCCAGAAGTATAGGATTTTTGTAAAAATTAGAAATCGGATTTGTGGGCGTAAATCCGCAGAGCCGTTGTGGCACAAGGGCTTTCAGAGATAAAAAGAGAACTCCAAGATTTTTCTTGGAGTTCTCAGCATGGTACGCCCGAGGGGACTCGAACCCCTACCCTTGCGGAATGGAACCTAAGGGGTATGTCACCTTAGTGAAAGATTTTCAGAGCCCTCCATATCATAAGGGAAGGGCATCTTTTCCAACGCTTCAAAAGATATTCGGTTGTGACCGGCCGAACACCTGCTAAATCATAGCATACTCTATCGGAAAAGTATAGCATGATTATAGCTTTACGGGAGGAAATTTCTGCTGCTGCATGACACGGTTGGTAATGTGAGTATGATGCATTATAAATCTGAATGTGATCCTAAAGTCCGAGGTCGCTGCCCTGCATTTCATTCATCTTTTTCGCGTAAGCGACTGCGATGCAAATAGTATTCTTCCCCTAATCCTTCGGCTCTAAAATATGCACGAGCATAGTCCAGCAGCTTTTGCTTGGCATTTAGAAACCAACGATTTTCCGGTTCGATTTGCAAGACATACTGCACACTTCCTATTAGGTGTGTCATATATGTAGGGCAGCGAATTGGTTGACCGTCTTCGAGAAAATTCAACCGATTACCGTGTACGATGCTGTCCTCTATGCCAAACTTCAAAGTATAGTAAATTTCCTGCCGCAGGCTTCGTTTATAGCTGCTGGGGATGGAGAGCTTTTCATTGACGACCAAGCCTGTTACTGTCTGCCGGTCAGCATTGCTGATGAAATGTGTTTTCGACTCGTTCAATTCGAATCCCATCTCACGAAGCATAGTTTTCACCTTTTTGTAGACGCCATAGAGCGGACGGTCTGCCGAAAAGGTCATATCATCGCAATAGCGAGTATAGGTGATTTGGCGTTGGTTACACCAGCGACCGATCTGGTCATCAAAACGACGCATGACGATATTGGAGAGCACGGGAGATGTTGGTGAGCCTTGTGGAAGAGCATCATTTTTACAACACAGGGAAGTCAGCAGAAAGCCGACCTGCTTTGATACATAGCGAGTGTTGAAAGCTGTGCAGAGGACTTGTTCAAAAGAGATGCTTCCGAAAAAATCGGTAATATCCAGTTTTAGAAGGTTCTTTTTTCCAATGTGCGGCTCTGCATTTTTGCGAGTAGAGCATCCTTTTTGATAAGCAGTTGCAAATTTTGAAACAGGGAGCTGTGAAAGAATTCTATCCTTGATTGGGCCCAAACAAAATTGAAGTCTGATACTTGGTATGTATAGGCTGCGATAAGTACCATCTTTTTTGGGGAGAAATGCCTTTGTATACTCTTTTTGAATGTGATTGACAATATGGTTTAATTCACCACAGCTTATGCCAAAGAAACCGGCCAGCTGCTCGGCATCATAAAGAAATGGCATATTGGGGTGGACAGAATGGTAATCCAAAACCATATTTGCTGCTTCTAACGGTCCGAACTTTTTCACAAAAGCCGCATCGCACGGCTCGAAGGTCACACAGCTTCCTTCTATTTTCATGTGTAGTGTCCTCCCAAAAATCAGCCCTTTGCAGTACAAAATGGTCGGATAAAGTGGAGGCGAATCCTGAATCACGCAGTGATTTCCAATTCGCCGGAACGTATCTGACCGGGGCATCGCTGTGCGATGCGGATAACCTTGAAATCCAGAACAGCGACTCGCTGTCCCTCCTAAAGAAATTGGCTTTAGGTTGTACGCTACTGCAAAGGGCTGATTTTATTAATATGATAAGTCCATAAAGTAGAAACTGTCAAGGTGCTCTGCGATTTTAGAAAGTAACTCGTAACTTTGTGCAGAACATATTCTGTGTGGGAACCTATAACCGTACTTCAGTTTCCCGAAAAGTTTTTTCGCGTCGAGTACCGTGCCCGATCAATGTTGGCGGCCCATCCTTAAACTTAGGCAGGCATAACAGATAACAAAAAGAATAACGGTTTCCTGTCTATGACCTTAAACGCAGGTGGGAAACGGAACTGTCGGTCTTTTTGGCAGGTCGCTCGATCCGACGGAAAGAGTTCATTCACAAAATTCAAAGGAATCCCGCTGATTTACAGTATCCAGCGCAAGCTGCGCACGAGACAGTTCATCAGAGGTCTTTTCATAGTCCGCCTCCACAGCCGCCAGATCGTAGTTCGTGTAGGTGTAGTCGATAATGTTCGACTGCCGGCCGTACTGCTCTTCAACGCGCTCTTTGGGCAGCCTGCTTTTCATTTCAAGCAGCTTGCTCTTCCGCTTGGTCAGCTGCGGAATATAGACCAGCATCTCGTCGATCGTAATCCCGAAGCCATCCACGACCTGCGTCGTGTTGAAGCGGTTGATGGCGTGCTTAAGTCTGCGGATCGCTCCCTCCAGTTCTTCAAGACGCGCCTGTGTTTTTGCGTAATCATAGGCGGGACGCACAGATTCAATGTCCTCGCCCATCGCCGCGCGGAAATCCCGGCTGCGCTGTTCTTTATCCAGTAGGGCGGAATATTCGTCATTCAGCTTTTTCAGCAGCTTATTTGCCTGTGCAGAAGTGTATTTCATAGTTGCTCATCCTTTCTTTGCGCCGCGTCCCGGCACCATTCGTACGATTTCTGTTCTGCTGATAGAATAGCACAGTGCCCTGTACAAATGTCCGTACAGGGTTCCGCGCGATTACTCTGTTTTATTGAGCAAATCATTTTCGAATTTTTGTATTTCTCGCCAATTTGTATTCAAGTATCTATAGATTTCTTCTTTATAGTTTTCGCTGTTTGGCTCGGACTCGATTGTATGACGCGGCCAATTCCGGATGCGTTTCCATCGCCAATCTTCCTTTCTGTCGGGACGATTCAGTGCCTGACTGACGCGGTCACAAGCCGCACGTTGCTCATCTGTTAGATTGTCGCTGCACAATGAGAGCGTGATTTTGAAATAGTTTTCGCGTTTGATGATTTCATAAAATGCCATATCTGTTGTTTTCCAGCCACTGATGGGTTTAGTGTGCTGGGGAAACAACTTTCGGATGGTCTCGGTTGTAAATCGGGTATATGTATTATTGGACCACTGAGGATTGAAAATCAACTCGCCTTGTTCGCTTTTTTCTCTACACCAATCTTCCGCTACTTCACAGATTGGGTTGAGCGAGGTTTTACAGCTTTCATAAATGGTATCGAGCACTTCTTTGTGTCTGTCATAAAAGTCCTGACACAGCTTTTTAATGTTATCGTCCCCCACGATGTGCCTCCTGACAGCTGCTGTATAATGATCCAACAGCATATTTACTTCCGGCAAAAGAGCACTACCGCCTTTCGCACTTTCGATTGCGTCTAAAATATCTGCATAGCTGACTGGCTGCCAGTATTGCTGGTCATCTGCCGATAACGGAGCAATTCCATCCGGAGATAGAAATGCAAACGACATGGTGTAACCGGGGTATTCTTCTAATAGCATGTCCCGATAACGGCGAAGCTGATTATCGTGTTCTTCAGAGAACACTTTATTTTCGACACACAGCAAGTATTTTTCTTTCTGGCATAAAACCAACAAGTCAATGTGCTGCCACTCACGCCTCACAATACAGACTGTCACATTTTCGGGGACCACTTCTCTTTGCCCTAACTTTGAGACAAACTCCCGCAAAAACTTATCTCCCATTCCGTGATTGCCGTTGGGATCAAGAAGCCATGCCAAGAAATTACTGTGGCGGATCTCGGCATTTGTAATACCCAAGACCTCAAAAATGTTCAGCGTTTGCATCTTCTGAGACAGCTGTTGGAACGATGTATCAGCTTCCAATTTATGAAGGGTTTCTTCGGAAATGAGATTTCCCATATTAGCGTTCTCCCGTGCTATACCAGTTTTGCCCAATGCTCTCAATGATCTCCTGCCGCAGCCAAGCGGGCTCTGCGACCTCCACATACGACAGATATTGCAATGCCCAGAATTTGACACCGCGCGGCGGGGTAGTCAATACGGCGGTAAAGGTCTGCTCGTCCCGCTCAAAAATCTGTATGTCCGTGCCGAAGCGGTTAAGCACATCATCCAGCACGATGCGGTCGCAGTTTAGCACGACACGTTCCGGCGCACCCACGAAGGCGTACACCGCGTCCTGCGCCTCCTGCTTCTGCGCCGGTGTCTCACTGCGTGGTTCGCCCAAAATACGTATGTCCGCCATGCGGTCTATGCGGTACAACCGCGTGTGCGGATCGTGGTCGGGGACGCAGATAAGGTAATAGTGTTCGTTGGTGTACACCATCTCATAGGGGCTGAGAGTGTAGGTCACCGTAGGATGCTGCCGTTTGTCATATCCGTAGTGCAAGTAATCCAAGGTTACTTTCTTCTTGCGTGTAATGGCCTCATCCAACTGCTCAATATTCCAAAAAACCTGTCGGTTACCGGTCTTATGTCCCTGCCGGGCGACGGTCAGATGGCGATACTTTTTCCGCTGGTGGACACTGAGCTGCTTTTGCGGTTTTTGGACAAGCTGCTCGGTCTGCCTTGCCGGGATGAACGGGAAAGAATATACCGCGTCAGTCAGCAGCAGGACTTCCGACTGCTCCAATTCCCGATCTCGTAAGTAATAGCCCACACCGTTATCCTCGTAAATGGAAATGTCGTAACCGAGCTCGATCAAAAGAGCAACAGCCCCGTATACAGTGCGGCGGTCGATTTTGATACCGTAGAGGGACTGCATCTTTGCAATGATCTCCCGCATGGGCAGAATATGTTCCGCATCGGAATACTCCTTTAGAACCTCCAAAAGGCAGATGGCATTGGCTTTTTCCGTCAGCGTAATGCAGTCCCTCCGTGTCGTTTTACTTCAGTACCGGCCACTTAGCCCAATTAGAGCAGGAAGAACTGCAAAACTTTGTACTGCCCCGATTGGAACCGTTTGGAATTTGGCACTTGGCGCTATTGGTGGTCGGCTCCGAAGAGTTTCCGGAATTCACCAGATTTCGGCTTCCGGTCCAATAGGCGCAAGTGGCACAGACCTTGTTTGTTTTGGAATAATGCATAAAGACATCTCCTCTCAAAGTATAGCATCAGTTGTGACGCTTGCATAGATACTACCATAAGAGGGTGTACAAAAGTCTGTATTGCTGTTCTGACTATACAGAGATGTTATTTAAATCTGAGGCGGCTTCGCTCAGCACGCCATAGACCTCCGCCAAGGCGCGGACATACTGCGGGAAGTCGCGCCGCAGCTCACTGTCCTCCCCCGGCGGCGGGACCGACCTCCGCATCATACGATGAACAGCCCTCCACACTTGGAGCCTGCTGCCGGGATAGGCTTCTCTCAGCTTCTCGACGGCACGGCTCTTTGCCTTCTCCACGGCGGACTCCTTCATCATGTGATACATCCCGATCTCTTTCAAAGTTGCCTCCGGGTATCCGAACACGCCGCAGGTCTTGCCGAGAATGTCCCTGTCCTTCTTCGACAGGGCATCAAACAGCTCTCGGAGAAGCTCAATGCAGACCTTGCGGTACACGGCCTGCTCCGCCGAAACGGAGAGCATCCCCGGCATCAGCCGCTCATAGGGATCGCCGTCATAATCCTTCGGAACAAGATCACGCACACCGAGGAAATGGGTATTGTAGCGAACATATCGGCTGACACGATTTTCGGAAATGTCCAACTCCTCCGCAATCTCACCGGTATCCTTCCATGCGGCATGATACAGCCTCTGCGCCTGCCGAATGGCAGTCATCTCGTCCTTACTCAACGCCATGCAGCCAATATTCTGTTCCAGCCAGCGGGTCATGCGCCCCTTCAAATGCGGGTAAAGATAGGTGGTGAGCGCGGCGCAGTTCTGGTCATATTCTCTGCTCTGTATCCGCGTCAGAAGCTCCAACGCGCCTTCGCCGCAGAGATCGTCCAGAATCGTTTTCGTATACGCGGAACACTGATTCGGATGATGCTGCTCCATTATCAGGCAGTTGAACTCCGCCGCGGCTTCCTTGGCGATGCCGCGGATCAGCCCGATATTTTTATAGTACAGCTTTTCCAGCGCAGCTTCATCGCCGTCATAATATTGGCGAATTAGTTGCTCGTTGGTCATGATTGCTCACCCGCCTTTTCCTTCGGCGGACGGCCCCTCGGATTGGCCGTTCTGGTGATCCCGCAGTGCTGGTAAACGCGCTCAGAGGAAATACGCTGCTCGAAAGCCTCTACGGAGATATTCGCGTCGCGCAGAGCGTCATAGAGCAGATCCCGCACATAGTCCTTGGCTTTTCTTGCATCCTCCTGTGAGATAGCACCCCGCTGCATATCCTTTGTGAAGCGGGCAAAAGCGGTCACCTTGACTTTGACCTTGGGAATGTCCTTCGCTAACTCCTTCTGCAACTCCACCGTGCCGAACTGCCGGCAGGTGTAGCCGGGCGCATGGGGACACGCCCCTTCGCAGTACAAAGCATGGACACCGCTCTTGAGCAGAAAATACCGTCCGCAGATGATGCAGCGGTGGATGTTGTGCCCACTGTTCAGCGCCAGCATATAATCGGCTTTCATCAGCGCCTGTAAGCTGTCTGTCACATGCTCCTGACAGATGGCGACAGTGCCGTCCGGCAGCGGCCGCGGCACATAGGAAAGCTCGTAGGCATCGTGGGTCGTATAGCAGTCGCCGTTGTTGCGGATGGGATTGACGATGAGCTTTTCCGCAATGCGTTCATCATTGTAGAAGCCGTAGAGTGCTGCGGCATAGTCCTCTGGGCTGTTATGCTTCAGCTTGGACAGACTAAAGCTGATGAAATTCCGAATAGTACCGTTGAAAGCGCGAATGTCGTGAAGATATGTTTCATAACGGCGGATGTACTTTTTGTAATCACGCCATGCGTCCTTGGTAGGACCGATGGCACGAAGCATTTCGTAATAAAAGGCATCGCCTTTTTCTAAAGCTGCTTCGCTCGGATGGAACAGGTCAAGCGGAACATCCTTGACCGTTTCACTGCGCTCTGAGATTTCATTCGCCACGCGCTCAAGTCGTTCCCGTTGTATCTCCGCTGGCAGATCATGCTCCTCTTTCGGAAACAAATCGAATTGCCCTGTGATCTCCCGTATGACAGAGAAGAAAGCGTCCTCGCTCTCGTCCAGCAACAGGCGGAACACCTGATACCGGCGCAGTACCCCACAGAGTGCCGCCAACTCCTCGTTCAGCTTCCACCAAAGCGCTATGTCCCGCTTCCGCTCATATTCTTCCGTAAGGCCGGTGACCTGCTTCATGCGTTTGCTCATGGGTCGATATTCGTCCGGCGACAGATTCAGCAGATCGGCGGTCAGCATACCGGCAGTGAACTGCTGGCCGTTCAGCTCCAAGGTGCTGCCATAGGTGTAGAAAATGATGCTGCCCTCCATGCGTACCCCTCCCGCTAAAATCTGTCCTACATGAATTTTAATCTGTCCATGCTTTTTCTCAGCATAGCATAAATTCCTCCACAATACAAGCAGAGGAAGAAACCACGCGCCGTCCCGTGGTAACGCCCCTCTGCTTTTTTCGCTCTCGTCGTTTCGATGGGAGCAATATTTTTTAAGGAGGAACAAAAATTGAAAAAAGAAAACCGATTGCTGACCATCGACGGTGAAACGCTGATGAGTCAGCCGCTCACACCGCTGAACTTTGTGGTGGATACATTGCTGTCCCAGGGCCTGCACATCCTCGCGGGCTCACCCAAGGTGGGTAAGTCTTGGTTGGCGCTGTGGCTGGCCGTCACGGTGGCGAAGGGCGAAACTGTCTGGGGCATGGGCGTGAAGCAGGGCACTACGCTCTACCTCTGCTTGGAGGACTCCACCCTCCGCATCCAGAACCGCCTGTTTGAGATCACGGAGGACGCTCCCGCCAACGTCCACTTCTCCACCAACAGCGATACCCTTGGTAAGGGTCTGGAGGAACAGCTCTGTGCATTCCTCGTTGAGCACCCCGACACGGTGCTGGTCATCATCGACACGCTGCAAATGATCCGCGGCGCTGGTTATGACAACACCTACGCAAATGACTACCGTGACCTCTCCGTGCTGAAGCACATTGCGGACACCCACGGCATCGCCATCCTGCTGATCCACCATCTGCGGAAGGAGCTTGCCGACGATGTGTTCAGCCGCATCTCCGGCACAACAGCCATCAGCGGCGCGGTGGATTCCAGCTTTACGCTCATTGAGGACAGGCGCGGCAGCGGCAAGGCGAAGCTCTCCTGCATCGGGCGCGACATCGAGTACCGGGAGCTGACGCTGGAGCGCAACACGGAAAATGTGTGGGAGCTGGTGTCGGACAGCCGGACGCAGCCGGAGCTGCTGGGCGGGCGCATCGTCATTCTTCTCTCTGAACTGATGCATGAGCGCACGGAATTTATCGGCACTCCCACGGAGCTGTCCGCGCTGATCGACCCTGCGGGCAGCGAGGGCATCACGCCGAAGAAGGTATCCCGTCTGATCCTGCAAAGCGTTGCCGCACTAAGCAAAACCGGAATTTCCGCCGTGGTGCGCCGCAGCAACGGCAAGCGGCTCATTGAGCTGCACCGTGCCGAAAGTGACGATACACAGGATACCCGAACCGTTGACCCTATCGACCCTGCCGATGTCTCAGGCGGTGAAAATGCCCCGTGTTTCGGCGTGTGAGCCGCTGTGCGCGCGGTTCGGGGCTGGGGTGGCGTGTGTGCCCGACGAGGGGAGATTCAGCCCGCACAGGGCGAATTCTGGGGCGGCATAAAAACGGCGAATACGCCGCCGTGACCCACGGGCGTCCAGCGTTTCAACGGCATGAAGCGCACGCCGAGGGTAGTGATACCACCCCCATGCAGAAGTGTCGAAAAAATGCAAAACGGGAGTTTTTATCACCTCCCCCAACAGGGCTCCCGCGGATTCGTCGTCCGCTCGGACGACGGCCAGCATCGCATTTGTCTGGTCTGCGGCGAAGCCGCTGCCCTGCCAAATGCACTGGGCGGGGCATGGCCCCACACCCCCAAGCTGCGAGCGTTTCTGCGGAAACGCTTTTACCCGCCTCCAGCGGCGCAGCTTCAAAGGGGGACCAGTCCCCCTTTAAAGACCCCCCAACTCTCCGAGGGGACGAGAGAAATCATTTCAGAAAGGTCATTGATTATGAAAAAAGATATCAAATTCAGCACGCGCATGGCGTCCGCTGACCGCGAGAAGATCAGGGCGCTGGCGGCGAAGGCCCACATGTCCATGAGCGACTACGTCACCGCCTGCTGTCTCGGCAAGCGGATCGTGGTCATCGACGAACAGAAGGAGCTGCTCCGCCAGCTCAAGGGCATTGGCAGCAACATCAACCGCCTCACTGTCCTCGCCAACATGGGCAAGGCGCAGGTCATCGGCTTGGAGAAAACTGCGGATGCACTCTCTGAGGTCAGCGCCGCATTGCGGTCAGTCATGGAAGGTCGGTGAGCCGTATGGCCATCGTACATTTTGTGAACTACAAGCGGGGCACGCAGTCCCGCGCCGCCATGCGCGGCGTGATGCGCTACGTCATGCAGGAAAAGAAAACCACGTGGGGGGACGGGCCGCTCGTCAGCGGAATCAACTGCCAAGTGCAAAGCGTCTACGACGATTTTCTGAACACGAAACTCCTCTACCACAAGGACGGCGGCGTGATGTTCTACCACATGGTGCAGAGCTTTCCGAAGGGCGAAGCCGTTGATCCACGGCAGGCCCACGAAGCCGCGCGGCGGCTGGCGGAATACTTCGCCGGCTGTGAGGTGCTGGTCTGCACCCATGTAGACCGGGAGCATATCCACTCCCACTGCGTCATCAACTCCGTCAACTTCGATACCGGCAAAAAGCTGCACATGGCTAAAGAACAACTGCAAGAGTTGATGCGGCGCAACGACGCGATCTGTCAGGAGATGGATCTGCCGGTCTTTGAGCCGACCGCGCAGCAGAGTCGCGGCATGGGCGGTGCGGAATATCACACGGCACTGAAAGGCCAAAGCTGGAAGCTGCGGCTCATGAACACCATCGACGAATGCATGAAATACGCTGCCGACAAGGACACCTTCGTTTCCCTGATGGCGTCCGAGGGCTACGCCGTCCGCTGGGAGCGTGGGCGCAAGTACATCACCTACACCACGCCGGACGGCATGAGATGCCGCGACAACAAACTACACGAGGAAAAGTATTGCAAGGAGGTCATGGAGCATGAATTCAGAATACGGGCAGAGATTGTCTCTGCAAGAACTCAAGCAGCGCAACACCCAGCAGGCAGTACTTCCGACGCTGACAACGCCTCACGAAGCGTGTCCCTCAAAAACAGACTGGAAGCGAATGATGAAATACATGGATGCACTGTGGCACCATGCGGATCGGCAGACGGATCTGTTGGAGAGCATCAGCAGGCAGATGTCGCAGCTTCCCACACGGACGCAGATGGACGAGCTTCTGAAGACGGTACGGCATCTGGAGCAGATGACCGAACAGGCTGGGAAGCCGAAAGAGAATTCTTTTTCTCTGCACAGAATCAGACTTCCCAGACTGCATCTACCACAAGTCAGTATTCCGGCATTGATCTCTCTGCTGATGGCGGCGGCAGCACTGCTTCTGCTCTGGTGGGGCTTGGGCACCGTCTGGAGCAGCTCCAACCTGCTGAGCCTGTGATTCCTGCGAGGCACTACACCGACAGAAAGGTATTGCAAAAAGAACGAGAAAAGAAAATTGCCCTCGGTCACAAGACAGATGACCACGAGGACGAGGTGAGTTATGACTGGCAGCAGACCATGTGAGGTCTGCTATTTTTATTGCCCGAATTGACTTCGGGAGAAAGGAACGCTATGGGTAGAAAGAGAAAAGAATCCAATATTGCAAGCGTCATGTACTCCTATGTGGGTACGGACGATCAGTTTGATGATTTTCTGAAAATGATGATCCACGACTATCTGTCTGTGGATCATCCATATACAAATCAGCCCGCTGATTTTGTTGCTAAAGTAGAAACAGAAGTCGCCTGATTTGTTTTGATAGCTATTCAAAAAATTGTGTGCTATGGTGTGTCGTGCATGATCGGCACACCATAGCGGAAAGGAACGATTATGAAAGTTTGGCTCTATTACCGGCTGTCCAGAGATGAGGATGAAGAACTGAATTCTCTGAATAACCAGCGGAAAATCATATACAACTTTGCCGTCAGCAACGGCCACGAGGTGGTGGGCGAATCCTCCGATGACAATGTCAGCGGTATGCACTTCAACCGTGAGGGAATCGACAAAATCTATGAGGTGGTCGAAGCGGGCAAAATCGAAGCGATCATCGTTAAAGATCTGTCCCGCCTGGGCCGTCACCGGACGCAGACCGCACTCTTTATCGACTACCTCCGAGAACATGATGTGCGGGTCCTGTCCGCAACGGAAAATATCGACACCTTTAACGAGAACGATGATCTCATCATCGGCTTCAAGGGGCTGGTCAATGACTTCTATGCCCGCGACGGCAGCCGCCGTGTGCGAACCGGTTACCGGCAAAAGCAAAAGGAAGGTATTGTGACCATCCCGCCTTTCGGCTACTTCAAGGACAAGAACACAAAAAAGGTCGTTGTCGTAGAAGAAGCCGCCGAAACGGTCCGTCTGATCTTCTCCGCCTATGTCGGCGGCAGCGGCATGAAGGCCATCGCCCGCACACTGAATGAACAGAGGAGGAAAACGCCTGCGCTCATGCAGATGGAACTGCTAAATAAGCGCCTGCCCAACACCCAGGATGGCATCCTCAAAAAATATTTGTGGGACGCAACGATGGTGGCGCGAATCTTGAGAGATGAGAGCTACATCGGCACTCTGATCTGCCACAAGAGCGAGCGCAATAAGATCAATAAGACCTTCCGCTTCACAGACCCGGAGGAGCAGTTTCGCCATGAGAATTATCTGCCAATGATCGTGATCCGTGAGATATGGGAGCAGGCTCAAGCGCTCCTTGCAGAGCGCAAAGAGAAAAATGTCCGTGCTGGTACCAACCGCGGTATCCTCCGGTACGGCGGATTGCTTCGCTGCAAGGACTGTGGCCGAACCTTTATCGGAAAACGAATCAAGCTGAAAAGCGGGGAACGGGTCGCCTATGTCTGCGACACCTACCATCGGTATGGCAAGGAACACTGCTCCTCTCACATGGTGGACGAGGAAACATTGGACAGATTGATCGGCGCGGAGATCCTGCGAACAAAGAAAATGTATGAGGAAAACTGGTCGCGGATGGAATGGCTCATTGAGAGATGGACGCCGAAGGCTTCCACGGCCAGTGCCAAAATAAGTAAACTGCAAGAGCACATTCTCTTGCTGGAGGAGGAAGTGGAGGTGATCCTGATGGAACGCATTCGGGATAAGGCCAACGCGGAACGCTACGACCGCATGATCGCCAAGCGCGAGGAGCAGATCGCAGAGGCCAAAAAGCAAATCGAAGAATTGCAGAATACTTCAGAAATGCTCCGCAGCCGACAGGCTAAGCTGAAGCGGGACATCAGCCTAATCGACGACATCCTGCGAGAGAGTAAAATGTCAGAAGCACATCTGAGGATGCTGGTGGAGAAGATACTCGTTCATGAGGAGGATGGCAGGCTGGATTTGGAGATCCGGCTGAAAGCGCCCTTCCGTGACCATCTGGACGTCTTCGAAAACGGAGCGCAGACAGATTGCATCCCCTCAATGGATTTTGACTATGACCGGCTGGGTGCGGCGATCTACGGCGATTATTATGCGGGGTAGGTGATAACAGGTGCGGGTATGGCTCTATGCGCGGCTTTCTAACGATGATGACCGTGAGATGAACTCCCTGCTAAATCAGCGGGAAATCTGCCAGGCGTTTGCCGAGCAGCACGGGTACATCATCGTAGGACAGTCCTTCGATGACAACATAAGCGGCATGAGTTTTGACCGCCGTGGGCTGGACGAGCTCACGGCGGCTGTAGACGCTGATATGATCGACGCTGTCATCGTAAAGGACTTGTCCCGTCTTGGCCGCCACAGGACCCAGACCGCATTATTTATTGACTATCTGCGGGAACATCAGGTGCGGGTGATCTCTGCCACGGAGGGCGTTGATACATTCCGCGACGAAGATGACTTGATCATCGGTGTCCGCGGCCTGATGAATGATTACTATGCAAAGGATATTGGCAAAAAGATCCGGGCAGGATACCGCCAGAAACAGAAAGACGGCATCGTGATCACGCCTCCCTTCGGCTACTGGAAAGACAAAAATACGGGGCAGATCAAGATAGACGCAGAGGCGGCGGTCACGGTGCGGCTCATCTATTCTCTGTATTTGCAGGGGTGTGGGCAGAAAGAGATCGCCCGGCGGCTTAATGCTGCGGGGCGAAAGACACCGGCGCAGCTCCGGGCCGAACGGTGCGGCAGAGAAGTGCGACAAACGCACAAAACCCGTGACGGCCAGTTCCTATGGACATACGCCAGTGTGAAAAACATTCTGGTGGAGGAGGCGTATACCGGCGTGTTGAATAACCACCGCCGGGAGTACAACAACGGTAAGGTCAAGCGTATTAACGAAACCGACTGGTATCGTCATGAGGGATTCTTTCCTGTAATTATAGGAAAACAGGAATGGGAGCAGGTACAGGCGTTACTCAAGCGGCAGGCACGGCCCGCAAACGGCAATCAGGCCAAGCACCGTTACGCGGGGCTGCTGACCTGCCGAGAATGTGGGAATGCGTTCATTCCTATGATCCGCTGCTGGAACGGCAAGAGCCGTGTGGAATATGTGTGCCGTGGGTATCACCGGAATGGAAAATCTTATTGCTCCTCCCACCGCATTCATGAGGAGGTGCTGGATGCAGCGGTGCAGGAGTATGCCGAAACTGTGAGGAAGCAGTGCGCTGAGGAACTAAAGAAGCTGGTACAGATGCAAAAAATGTGGGCGTTGAGGAGACCAATCCTCGACGCCCACATTTTATCGTTACAGGAGAAGGTGCTGAAACTGGAACAGGAGATTGATGAGATTGTGATGGAAAAGTTAAGAATATAGGTTAATAGGCTTGCAGATAAACAGCTTTTTTGCTACAATTAATGACAGTAAATGACTACTTTGAGATAGATATGCTTCTGGGGGTGGACGCTTTCTTCTACTTTTATTTTTTTGACGATTTGTATTATATCGAGGATATACAGCAAGCATTTAAAAATATATGTCTGGACAAAATGCTTTCTGATGGGTATTTCGATATGAGTGCATACATATTTGGGCGACTAAAGAAAGAAGATATATATGCGCGCCTTGTGGCAAGCAAATCGAGATACGCGGTTTTGTACCGAGGAAGATTTCCCAACAAAAATACGGCGTCTTCTGTTTGGCGTCAAAAAATGGGGGAAGGATCATACAATGATGACACCTATAGATCCCGGTGCGAGCTTACATATTTAGAATCCAGTGCCATTGTTAACTGGGTCTACAAGACACTGAAAAATTCTGAAGAAAGAAACACCTTCACTAAAGAGTTGCTTGGACAGATAAAAGAATTACATGGTATACAAAATGACATCCGTTTTTCAAAAGGTGTAGTATATAATGCAGAAAAGGTTGAGATACATTTTCTCTCTTCTGTTTCAAGTGTAAACAGTTATGTTTCTTCACTAAAGAAAGAAGCAGGAACACTGTTTTTCCGAGGACATGCAAATCCAAACTATATTTTACGTCCGTCAATCATGCGAACCCCGCGCTTATTGCAGAACGAAAGCAAAATATACCACGAACTGATAATTAATTGCCCTGACGACTTTGAAAAATGTCACACTCATCTTGAGAAACTGGTAAAGATGCAGCACTATGGTTTGCCTACACGCTTGCTGGATATCACAAGGAATCCTCTTGTTGCGCTGTATTTTGCATGTGAGAGTAATCCCGAGAGCTATGGGGAACTGGTTTTAATTTCACCCGAGAACCATGAAATCAAATACCCACAAAGTGATACGGTATCCATATTGGCAAGTCTACCTGTTTTTTCATACAAGCAACAACAAGAATTTGGACGACTGGCATCGGATCCAACGGTATCACAACATGATTTCAACAAAAAGGTGGATCGCTTACTTCATGAAGTGAGACTTGAAAAACCTGCTTTTCTGTCTGAAATCAAAAAGGACGATCTGGTGAGTAGCTTCATTGTCTATGCGCTAAAGAATAATGATCGAATCGTTAAGCAAGATGGTGCATTTATCCTATGTGGGTTACCTGACGGCGAAAGATCATTGGAAGAATTTCGATATAGGGAAAACGGAAAAAAAGTAGTTATACTGATTGATGGGAAAAAGAAGTTGCTTGAACAATTGGAGACATTCTCAATCAATCGCGCAGCTCTTTTCCCTGAAATCGAATGTGTTGCCGAGTATCTAAAAAACAAGTACACGAGTTGAACGATAAAATGTGGGCGTTGAGGAAACTAATCCTCGACACCCACATTTTATCGTTACAGGGACAGTCTCCCTCAGATAATTAGACTTTACTTGATTTCAGTTATGCTTGTGTCATCGTAATGATTAGGGTAAAGCACCTAAGACCACAGTGCCAAGAAAGGAGAGGATTGCACCATAATAACCCAATGCATCACCGGCAGACCATTCGGCTACAAAGATATCTGTTGTGGCGTTTATCTTAAATAGGATATTGGTAACAAAGGGAATACCCATTAGCAGGAGCAAAATAACCACGCAGATTAGTGCAAACAACACTCTGTGTTTTTAAACCAGTAGATCATAGCAATACCTCATAGTTAAGTAAATAGAAAGCGCCAAACAAATAGTCTGGCGCAGATGGTGCGGGCATGGGGACTCGAACCCCAACGCATCACTGCACGAGAACCTAAATCTCGCATGTCTACCAATTCCATCATGCCCGCAGATATGAGCGGCAGGGTCACCTGCCGCTATTTTATTCTCCTCTGATTTTTACACGGCGAGGAACCGAGGCGGAGCATAACGCTTGACCCGCATCTATAAAAACAGGATGAACCTGCTTTTACCAAAGAAAGAGCACGGCGAATGATAGGGCGATAAAACCCTTCACTGAGGTGACAGCACCTAAATCCTGCGCGTCTGCCAATTCCGCCATACCCGCATATATGAGCGGCAGGGCTTCCTGCCGCTATTTTATTGCCCTCTGTTTTTACACGGCGAGGAACCGAGGCGGAGCGTAACACTTGATCCGCATCTATAAAAACAGGATGAACCTGCTTTTACCAAAGAATGAGCACGGCGAATGATGGAGCGAAAATCCTTCACTGAGGTGACATCACCTAAATCCATCGCGTATACCAATTTCGCCACGGGCGCATATACAGGCGAGCGGCGGCGCAAGCGTCCGCCGGCCGCCTGATTTTTTACTTCAAAAACGGAGCCGGGTCAAAGGTATAGACGTCGTCCTCTCCGCAATAGCCGCACACGCCCATACGCGGAGAATTTACGATTGGAAGCGCAGAATCGTGCGGATGGCTTTCCATGCAGTCTTCGCAGAAATACGGATACTGATCCTCCCATTCGCATTCACAGCAGATCCAATCGGCTTCCTTTCCGCATTTTCCGCACAGGAAGCGGATCGGCTCGTTTCTCCCGAGCAGACGAACAGATTTGCGCTGCTTCGGGCGCAGCAGTGTTCCCACTACCGTGATCGTCAGCTCCGTTGTAGAGCCGAAATCATACTCATAATGGAGCTTGCTCCCATCGCGCAGCATCCCGACCATGGTGTTTTTCGAGAGTTGCTCATAGTTCCCCACAAAAAACGCGCTTTCGTGCCCACAGCATTCCAGCCAGATATCCCGCAGGAACCGATCGAGCGTTTTTAGCGTGGCGCTCATCGGCATATCCAGATACAGCCAATACGCCTTTTCGTCTGTGCCCTCCACCTTCAGCAGCTTGCACGTCTGCGCATCGTCGGCAGCATCATTGTGCTTTTCCAGCAGATGCTTCTTAAACGCTGTTTTGGAAATCGTTCCCCCGCAAAGATAGCAGTTTCCTTTTGATGCCGCTTGCGCCATAAGAGCCTCCCTCCAAGTGCTTGTCAACGGCGGTACACAAATCCCGCGTCAACACACAACAAAAACCCCTCACTGAGGTGACATCACCGAAATCCATCGCGTATACCAATTTCGCCACGGGCGCATAACCGGGGGTATTATACCACATTTCCCACCCACCGGCAAGGGAAACCTTGCAAATCCCGGCGGGATGTGGCATGATAGGAGAAAACCATCAGAGGAGGATGCCCCATGGACACCGAGAAGCTGTATGACCGGGACGCATTTTTGAAGGAGTTCGACGCCGTCGTCACCGACTGCCGGCCCGGCAAGGGGGACACATATCTTGTGACCCTGGACCGCACGGCCTTTTACCCGGAGGGCGGCGGCCAACCGGCAGACCGCGGCGATCTGGGCGGCGCGGCGGTGCTGGACGTCCAGGAGCAGGACGGCCTGGTGCTCCACACCTGCGACCGGCCCCTGACCGTGGGGGCCTCCGTCCACGGTGCCATCGACTGGTCCCGCCGCTTTGACCATATGCAGCAGCACTCCGGCGAGCACATCGTCAGCGGTATGCTGTGCGCTGCCTTTTCCTGCGACAATGTGGGCTTCCACATGGGGGCGGACGTGGTCACCATCGACTATAACGCCCCCATGACCTGGAACCAGGTGCTGGAGGTGGAGGCCCGGGCCAACCGCTACATCTGGGAAAATCACCCCTTCCGGGCCTATTATCCCGCCCCGGAGGAGCTGGCCGCCATCCCCTATCGCAGCAAAAAGGCCCTGGAGGGGCCGGTGCGGATCACGGAGTTCCCCGGGGCCGACTGCTGCGCCTGCTGCGGTACCCATGTAGCCGCCAGCGGCCAGGTGGGACTGGTGAAGTTCCTGTCCTGCCAGAAGCTCCGGGAGGGCGTGCGGCTGGAGCTGCTGTGCGGCGGCCGGGCCATGGGCTACCTGTCCCGGGCCTGGGATCAGAGCCGCCTGATCGGCCAGGCCCTGTCGGTGAAGCCGCTGGCAGCCTTCCCGGCGGTGCAGCGGCTGGGGGGGCAGCTGCGGGAGAGCCGGGAGCGCTGCGCCGCCCTGGAGGAGCAGTCGTTCCGGCAGCTGGCGGAGCGCTATCAGAACGCCGGGAACGTGCTGCTGGTGCAGCCGGACCTGGAGCCGGACAGCGTCCGGCGGCTGTGCGACGCCGTCAGCGGTACCTGCGGCGGCCGGTGCGCCGTTTTCGCCGGCAGCGACGGCAGCTATCGCTGGGCCGTGATCCACCCGGGGCAGGACCTGCGTCCCCTGATCCGGGACATGAACCAGGCCCTCCATAGCCGGGGCGGCGGCCGGGACGGCTTCGCCCAGGGCAGCGCCGCCTGCACCGCGGACGAAATTCACGCCTTTTTCAGAGATCGGCCCTGAGCATAAAAAACGTCCGGCTGAGCCGGACGTTTTTTACAGCTTGTCAAGAAAGTCTCGCAGAGTTTGCTTATGCGCGCGGCAGACTGCAAGCCTTTTGTTCAAAAAGGGCTCCGCCCTTTTTGGGCAGTCTCAAAAAACGTCCGGCTCAGCCGGACGTTTTTTCTCAGAAGTCCACGGTGCCCTCCAGCACCCGCAGGTCATAGGGCTCAAAGGTGACGCGGCGGTATTTCTCCACGTCCATCTTCACGCCGGTCCAGTCGGAGTGGATCTCGCCGTTCTGCTTGATGAGAATGTCGTACAGAATGTCATAGGTCACGCCGTCGTCCCCGGTTTCCGCAATGGTGGAATAGGGCAGGGTCTTGTGATAGGTCATGTGCAGGCCCTTATACTCGAAGTGGAAGCCGTTGCGCATGCGGCAGCCGTCCAGCCCCCGATAGGTGAACAGCCGCTTCAGGTCCCGCAGAATGGGGTCATGGTCCTGGTCATACAGATTCTCCGGCGTGGTCTCGGTATAGTCGTACCGGAACTGGATGGGGATGCCGTAGGGCAGGAACCGCTCCACATACTGGGGGAGCTTCTCCGCCGGGTACTTCTTATACAGCACGCAGTTGATGCGGGTGGGACAGGCGATCTGCCCCAGCACCTGGTCGGGGCTCTCCTCCACATATTTCACCAGGTGGCGGGAGATGTTCATGCAGGTGATCTTGTCCCGGTTGCGGCGGGTAAAGTCCAGCATCTCCTCCGCCGTATAGAAGCCGGTCTGCACCGGGAAGGTGGTGTTGATATACACCTTGTGGGTGGTGGGGATGGCGTCCAGCATCTTCTGCAGGGCCTCCAGATTGGCCAGAGGCTCGCCGCCGGTGAACACAAAGTCACACCGGGGGGTGATGGCGTCCATGGTGCGGATGCTGTCCAGAATGGCGTCCAGGCTGAAGCCGGTGCAGTCGGCGTATTCCTTCTTGTTGATGCAGAAGGGGCAGTGGTTGTTGCAGTCGTAGGGCACGAACACCGTGACGGTGGCCCCGCCCTCGCGGGTCTTATAGGGGTTGCTCATATATTGATCCAGTCCTCCCAGAAAATCTTCCCGAATATTTTATACCTTTTTCACCAAAAAAGCAAGGAATTTTTGACAAAATTCACATGATTTTTTCTAATGCGACCCGGTATGACCGCCTGCGAATGCATCCCCGGCACGGCGCAGCCGCAAGGGCTTGCGGCAAAGAAAAAAACAGGTCCGCCGCAGCGGACCTGTTTTTGAATGAGCAGGGACTTGCTTACTTGGCCATAGCCTTGCCGGCGTTGGCCATTTCCTGGAAGATACCGGTGTGCTTCTTGGCCACGATGGCGCGGATCACCAGCAGGGTGCCGATCATCAGAGCCACGGCGATGATCATGCAGACCACAACGTTCTGCACCAGACCGGCGATGATGAAGCTGACGAAGGACACGGCAGCCACGGTGACGCCGTAGGGGATCTGGGTGGACACATGGTTCAGATGGAAGCAGTGTGCACCGGCGGAAGCCATGATGGTGGTGTCGGAGATGGGGGACAGGTGGTCGCCGCACACGCCGCCGGCGCAGGAAGCGGCCAGACCGATGGACAGCAGGGTGGACTGATCATACCAGTCGAACACGGCGCAGACCAGGGGGACCATGATGCCGATGGTGCCCCAGGAGGTACCGGTGGCGAAGCCAATGAAGCAGGCCACGATGAAGATGACGGCGGGCAGGAACTTGGCCAGGGAGCCGGTGTTGGCCATGACGCCGCGAACGAACTCGCCGACCTGCAGACCATCGTCACGGCACAGGCCGCACAGGGTCCAGGCGAAGCAGAGGATCAGGATGGGGGAGATCATCTGGATGAAGCCGTTGGGGATGGACTCCATGGACTTCTCAAACTTGATCAGGCCCCGCAGCCAGTAGTACACGAAGGTGAACACCAGGGCCACGATGGAGCCCAGGCACAGGCCGGGACCGGCGGAAG
>OMFZ01000406.1_pt1 | contig 22702 bp, 24 predicted proteins | sample 1645711 | NCBI WGS metagenome assembly OMFZ01 (sample SAMEA103958147, study PRJEB25191) | human gut metagenome | biome: human-associated habitat [ENVO:00009003]; feature: intestine environment [ENVO:2100002]; material: feces | place: Germany | collected 2013/2015 | reverse complement strand
CCCTATTCCTCATACCCATTTTATTCAATTGTCCAAGATGTATTGTAGTCCTACACTCCCGGCCGGGCCGCCTTTCATATCCCGGCTTGAAAAATTCCGCCGGAGCCGCTATACTATTATAGAAAATACCTTAAAGGCAGGTGCCCCTTTATGTACGATCCCGCGCATCCCTTCGGACGCAAGCGCTACAGCCGCGCCGTCATCGACCCCGTCAGCTGCACCGGCTGCGGCTACTGCACCATGTTCTGCGTCATGGACTGCATCGTGCTGCGGCCTGACGGCCTGTATACCGTGGACCTGGAGCGGTGCATCGGCTGCCGGTCCTGCAAGGTCAACTGTCCGTTTGACGCGGTGACCATCCTGCCGCCCAAGGAGAACTGATATGAAAAAGCCTGTGATCGACCGCAACCGCCCCCTGGGCCTGTATCTGCACATTCCCTTCTGCAAGGCCAAGTGTGCCTATTGCGATTTTTACTCCCTGCCCCATAGCGAGGAGAAGATGGACGCCTATGCCGCGGCCCTGGCCCGGCACATCACCGAGGTGGCCCCCCAGATGCAGAACCACCGGGTGGACACCGTGTATTTCGGCGGCGGCACCCCCAGCTATCTGGGCCACAAGCGGCTTATTGCCCTGCTGAAAACCGTAAAAAAGCAGTGCCGGGTCTGGGACCGGGCGGAGATCACCCTGGAGGCCAACCCCGACAGCGCCGGGGACTGGCGGGCCCTGCGGGCCCTGCGCCGGGCGGGCTTCAACCGCATCTCCCTGGGGGTGCAGTCCTCGGACGATGAGGAGTTGCGCCGCCTGGGCCGGGTCCATACCTGGCAGCAGGTGAAGGACGCCGTGGCCGCTTGCCGCAAGGCCGGGCTGGACAACATCAGCCTGGACCTGATCTACGGTCTGCCGGACCAGACCCTGGAGCAGTGGGAAAACACCCTGGCCGACGCCCTGGTGCTGGCTCCCCGGCACATCTCCTGCTACGGGCTGAAGCTGGAGGAGGGGACGCCTCTGTATGACCGGCGGGAGAGCCTGAACCTGCCGGACGGGGACCTGCAGGCGGATATGTACCTCTACGCCGTGGAGCTGCTGGGCCAGAACGGGTATGTGCAGTACGAGATTTCCAACTTCGCCCAGCCGGGCTATGAGTCCCGGCACAATCTGAAATACTGGATGCTGGAGGAGTACGCGGGCTTCGGCCCCGGGGCTTACTCCGACTTCGGAGGCGTGCGGTATGGGTACACCCGGGACCTGGACGGGTACATAGCCGGCCGGCTGGACCTGGCGGAAAGCGAGCGCATCTCCCCCCAGGAGCGGGAGATGGAGTATATCATGCTGCGGCTGCGAACCGCCCGGGGCATCGACATCCGGGAGTTCGAAAACCGGTTCCGCCAGCGCTTCGCCCCTCTGGCGGCCATTCTGGAGAGCTGCGCCGCCCACGGCCTGGCCCGGCAGACGGAAACCGGCTGGTGCCTGACGCCCCGGGGCTTCCTGGTGTCCAACCGCATCATCGGGGACCTGCAGGAGGAGCTGAACCGGGAGAAGGTCCAGCGCCTGGCCCGTGCCGCCCAGGGGGATTACCGGGTAGTGGAATAAAGAAAACTGTCCAAAAAGGGCTTCGCCCTTTTTGGACAAGCCAAAGGCCCCGGGGCTTTCCCCGGGGCCTTGGTGCGTTATCAGTCTATGTTGATCTCACCGATATCCTCCGCCGGGATGCCCAGGTCCAGCAGGGCCTGGGTCAGCTCCTTGTAAGAGGACTTGGTGCTGCTGATGGTGCGGCTGTCGCCGTCGCGGAACAGGGTGATCTCGACTCCCAGCCAGGCGTAGTCGCCATCCACCGGAAGAACGTTCTCCGCCCGGATATCCCGCCAGGCGGCGTCATACAGGGCCTGGGCCTCCTCCGCCGTCAGCTCCCGGGTTTCGATGGTGTTCTTCAGCCACAGGTCGCCGCCGGTGGGCTGCCAGCCGGACGGGGGAACGTTGCCGTTGAACATAACATAGGTCTGCACCTCCTCCAGCCGGGCCACCTGCTCCAGAGCCGCCTTGACCGGCTCCGTCATCGCCAGCCGGTAGCACCGGGCCATGGAGGTGCCGTCCTTCAGAACATAGTGCACCTCAAAGGTCATCCGGTAGTTCGCATCTGCGGCGCGATTCTCCGCCAGCTCCGCCTGGGGCCTTTACCAGGGTCTCCAGGGACCGGGGATCCTCCAGGGTAAAGCTGGTGTCCAGGCAATATACCCGGGCCCGGGCCACATCCTCCGCCTGGGGCGTCCGGTCGGCGTAGCCGAACACGTCCGCCCGCAGCACCACGCACAGCAGCACCAGCACCAGCGCCGTCACCGCCGCGCCGGGCAGGCGCTTGGGCAGCACCCGCAGGGTCTTGCCCACCAGCATGGCCGCCGCCAGATAGCACACGATGCCCATCACGGCCATGCACACGCACAGCCGGGCGGGGCTGAAGTCGCCGCTGCGGCCCACGGACACCAGGACATACAGCAGCATACCCAGGGGCAGACCGCCTACCAGCCCCACGCCCAGCCGGAACACCGGCCGCATCCAGGAAAAGGCCGCCGCATCGCCGGACAGCTCGCTTTTCCGCCGGCCGTACAGCAGCCGGGACAGGACCGTCAGCACCAGGGCCACGGCGGTGAAGATCAGCAGGGTCCGCCAGCCCTGGGGGGTCAGGCCGCTGACGCAGTCGGCGTTCTGTATGTAGTTCTCGGGCAGCTTGCCGGTGAGAAACGGCGAATATTTAGGGCCGCTTTGGCCCAGGTCGCAGATCAGCTGATACACCGGCGTCAGCCACCGGGTAATGACGGGCTGGACGTCCGGCATGGTGAAGCCGTCCAGCAGAAGCTCCGCCAGCTGCTGGCCCAGCCAGGTCAGCGCCACCGCCAGGCAGTTGACGGCGGCGTACAGCACCGGCACCGCCAGCAGCCAGCCGGTGACCATGGCGCACAGGGTCCCCAGGGCCAGGAAGATCAGGTCCAGCAGGGTGGCCACCACGAACCACGTCAGCAGGGCCGGTGTCAAAGCCAGGCCGCCCAGCAGGGCCGTAAGGGCCGTCACCGCCAGCACCAGCAGGTTCCCCGCCGCCAGCATGGCCCAGCCGGTGAGAAAGTGGGTCCAGAACAGGGTTCCCCGCCGCTGGGGCAGGGCGTGCATGGCCCCCACGGACCGGGTCTGCATCAGATAGGAGAACACCGCCGTGGCCATGATGCCGCCGAAGATCAGCGCCAGCACCACGGCGGTGGCGTAGGTATCGGCGCACAGCTCGGTCAGGTTCACCAGGGCGGGATTCCGCTCCGCGGCCCGGTTCCACACCGGGATGGGCAGGAAAAGCAGCCACAGCCCCACATACAGGAACAGCACCGGCCAGTAGCGCCGCAGGTCGCTGCGGGCGATGGCCCCGTTAAAGAATGATTTCGCGGACCGCATAGTCAGCACCTCCCAGCTCATAGATGAAAATTTCCTCCAGGGTCAGGGGAATGGCCTCCAGCAGCAGGGGCGACAGGGCCTGCATCCGGTGCAGGATGTCCTCCCGCTTGCCCCGGATGATGTAGGTATACACCCTTCCCACGGCGGACCGGTGCAGCACCTCCAGCTCCGGGGGCAGGGCCGGTTCCTCCGCCGCGGCATAGGCCGCCTGGATTTTCACGGTGTTGTCCTGCAAGTCGGACAGACTCCGCTCCAGCAGCACCTTTCCCTTGTTCAGAATCCCCACATGGTCGCACACATCCTCCAGCTCCCGGAGGTTGTGGCTGGACACCAGCACCGTGGTGCCCCGGTCGGCCACGTCCCCCAGCAGCAGGGACCACACCTGCCGCCGCATCACCGGGTCCAGGCCGTCCACCGGCTCATCCAGCACCAGCACCTCCGGCATGCAGCTCATGGTCAGCCAGAAGGCCGCCTGCTTCTGCATGCCCTTGCTCATCCGCCGCAGGGGCTGCTTTTCCGACAGGGGGAACACCTCCCGCAGCTTGTGATACCGGTCCCAGCTGAAGAAGGGGTGGGTCCCGGCATACAGCCGGGCCATCTCCCGGATGCTCGCCTGGGGGAAGAAGTACCAGTCGTCGGGGATCGCCGCCATGCGGCCCTTCACCGCGGGATTTTCGTATACCGGCTGGCCGTCCAGGGTGATTTCGCCGCTGTCGGGCCGGTATATGCCGGTGAAGTGCCGGATGATGGTGGATTTTCCCGCGCCGTTGGGGCCCACCAGGCCGTATACCGCCCCCTGGGGCACGGTCATGCTGACGCCGTCCAGAGCCCGGAAGCCATCAAAGGTTTTCACCACGTTTTTTGCCTCAAGCATCGCTGTCCCCTCCTTTCCAAAGGTCCGTCCATTCCTCCCGGGTCATGCCCAGGTCCCGCAGCTCCTCCATCAGGGGCCGCACCCGGGCGGTGACCTCCGCCCGCCGCTGCCGGTTCTGTTCCCGGACCTCGCAGACGAAGGTGCCCCGGCCTGACACGGTGTATACATACCCCTCCGTCTCCAGCTGGGAATAGGCCCGCTGGATGGTGTTGGGGTTGATGGCCAGCTCCGTGGCCAGGCTCCGCACTGACGGCAGTTTTTCTCCCGCCGCCAGGACCCCTGTCACCATCAGACTGCGCAGGCCGTCCCGCACCTGCTCATAAATGGGTCGGGCGTCCCGGTAATCCAAGCGTATCACCTGCTATGCCTCCTTTCATGTGTATTAGCTGTATTCATACGCTTATTATAGCGATATGTCCCGCCTGTGTCAAGCAAAATCCCGCCTGTGTCCTGCAAAAATTGCAGTAGATATTTTGGCCGGACCGGTGTACAATATGGGCAGGAACCTGAACCGGCGGCCGAATCCTGACGAAAACTTTCCAGAAATTTTCAAATTGTTCATATACTTTTCTGCCGCCGTGCTACAATAGGTTGCAGTTTGTAACCGAATCTTAAACTTTGCCGGGAGGGTGCTGCAATGAAGCACATCTTTATCATCAACCCCACCGCGGGGAAATATGACAGCCGCCAGCGGATCTATGAAATGGCCGATCACCTGCGGACGGCTCACGGTCTGGACGTGCAGTGCATCCTCACCAAAAAACAGGGCCACGCCACCGAGATCGCCCAAAAGCTCTGTCAGACCGGGGAGCCCCTGCGGTTTTACGCCTGCGGCGGCGACGGCACCGTCAACGAGGTGGCAAACGGCATCATCGGCTATGACAACGCCGCCATGAGCGTGATTCCCGTGGGCACCGGCAACGACTTCCTGAAAAACTTCGGCGGCGATATGGACAAGTTCCGGGATGCCGAGAACCTGTGGGACGGTCCCCAGTTCCCCATGGACGCCATCGACGTCAATGGCCGGGTGGCCCTGACCATCGCCTGCTCCGGCATCGACGCCCGGGTGGCCCGGGACGTACATAAATACAGCGAAAGCCCCATTCTGGACGGCAAAAGCAGCTATATCGCCTCTCTGCTGGTGAACTTCCTGTTCAAGGGCATCGGCTCCCACTGGACCGTGGAGCTGGACGGCGAGACCATCGAGGACGACTTCTCCCTGGTGTCCGTGTGCAACGGGCGGTATTACGGCGGTGGGTTCATGCCGGTGGCCGAGGCCCGGATGGACGACGGCGTGCTGAACACCCTGGTGGTGAAAAAGGTCAGCCGGGGCGCCTTCATCAAGTTCGTTGGCCCCTATTCCAAGGGGCAGTACTATAAATTCCCCCATGTGGCCCGGTGTGTTGCCCCCAAGGTTGTCCGCATCCGGTCTGAAAAGCCGGATATCGTCACCTGTCTCGACGGCGAGTGCATCACCTCCGACGATGTGACCATCCGCCTCAGTGACAAGCGGCTGAACTTCTTCGGCCCCACCGGCTGCGACTGCAACCGCACGGCCCGGGACATCTGATCCCTTTCCGCAAAAAAAAACAATTTGGAGCCGTATCCGCCGTTTTGGAGTGGATACGGCTCCTGCTTCTGCATATAATAAGACCATACAAGGCGTCCAGGCGACGCTGTTTTTACAATACGACGGTTAAAGAACCTTAACCACAGAAAGGAGACCGCTATGAGCGTTGTGATATTGGGGGGAAACGAGTGCATGGAGCGCCGGTACAAGGAGCTCTGTCAGACGTACCGGTGCCAGGCCAAGGTGTTCACCAAGCCTGCCGGGGGCCTGCGGAACAAGCTGGGCAATCCCGACCTGATGATCTTTTTCACCGGCACCATGTCCCACAAAATGGTGCAGGGGGCCCTGAGCCAGCTGAAGGGCCAGGACACCATCATCGAGCGCTGCCACACCAGCTCCCTGTCCGCTCTGCGGGGGATCCTGGAAAAGCACGCCGGATGAGGCCCGCGGAGGAGACGGTGGTGCGCCAGTGCGCGCCCACCCTGGCCGGGATCAAAACCGGCAGCCTGTTTCCCTGCCCGTACCAGTCCCGCCAGCAGCTGCTGGCGGACATCCGGCGGATGAACCGGGTGCTGGTGCCCCGGGGGCTGTGTCTGCTGCCCATGCGGATGGACGACGGCCGGGCGCTGCTGTATCTGTACCGGCCCCAGGCCCTGTGCCGGGACCTGGGGGACGATCTGGCCTGCCGTCTGCTGCGGCAGGCGGGGTATCCCTGCGGCAGCTGCGGCCGGTGCGTGGCCCGGCTGGTGCAGCGCCTGCGGACGGAGGAGGACTTTCCCCATGAGGTGGGGCTGTTCCTCAGCTACCCGCCGGAGGACGTGCAGGGGTTCATCGACCACCGGGCCATGGACTTCAAGTGCGCGGGCCTGTGGAAGGTGTATGGCGACCAGCAGCGGGCCCAGGCCCTGTTTGACCGGTTCCGCCGCTGCACCCAGCGCTACTGCGCCCTGTGGCAGACCGGCCTGCGGCTGGAGCAGCTGGCAGTGGCGGTCTGACGAAATATTCTGTTGTTATATCAAGAAAGGAAGTACAACTATGAAAAAGACTCTCGTGATCTATTGGAGCGGCACCGGCAACACCGAGGCCATGGCGGGCGCGGTGCTGGAGGGCATGAAGGCCGCCGGAGCCGACGCCGCCCTGCTGACCCCGGACCAGGTGACTCCCGCCAGCCTTTCCGGCGTGTCCTCCGTGGCCATGGGCTGCCCCGCCATGGGCAGCGAGGTGCTGGAGGAGATGGAGTTCCAGCCCATGTTCGACAGCATCAAGAACCAGATGGGCGGCAAGGCCGTGGGCCTGTTCGGCTCCTTCGGCTGGGGCGATGGCGAGTGGATGCGCAGCTGGGAGAAGGACTGCGACGACGCGGGCATCAACCGGGTGTGCGACAGCATCACCTGCTGCGAGGCCCCGGACGACGATGTGCTGGCGGCCTGCCAGGCCATGGGCCGCAAGCTGGCGGAGTAAAAGCCCCATGAAGCTCCGGCGGATGCTGCGCAGGAAGCTCCTGTTCTGGGCCGCCGTGGCCGCCCTGACCTTCCTGGCCGCCGTTTTATCCCTTTGACTGTCAAAAAAGGGTTTACCCTTTTTTGACAGTCAAAGGCTTGCAGTCTGCCGCGCGCATAATTTGTTCGCTGAAAGCGAACAAATTCCACACTTGCAGACCGAGAAGTGTTTTTTGCGACGTACACGCCGCCGCAAAAAACGGATTGCACTTGATTTGCCGCCTGCGGGCGGCAAACTCTGCGAGGCTTTTTCGACAAGCTGAGCCCCCGGCGAAAGCCGGGGGCTGTTCTGCTTGCCGAAAGCGCGGTTGATGCTTTTCCCTCTCAGTCGGCTGCGCCGACAGCTCTCCCAAAGGGAGAGCCAGGACTGACGAAAAATGCAGAAATCCCCCGCCCCGGCCCGCTGAGGGCAGCGGGCCCTACGAAATGTCTGCCGATGATGGCAGCACCGTCGTGCCTGTTCGGCTGGCGGCTTTTCTGAAAAGCAAAAAAACTCCCCTCCGGTGTGAGCCGGAGGGGAGCATTTTGCTTACAGATGGTTCACATAGCTGTCGTTGACGCTGACGGTGCGGCCGATCTCGGAGGATTTGATGCTGCCGAAGATGGCCCGCATGGTGGACAGGGCCTCCTTGCCGGAGACCTCCGGCTCCCGGTCATGCTCCAGGGCGTCCACAAACTCGTCGATGACGCCGGAATTGGTCTCCGGCGGGATGTTGTAGGTGGTGCTGGTGCCGTCCAGGTTCCGGACCTCGATGGGGGCGGCGGGATTGTTGTTGTTATAGATCAGCATGATGCCCTTGGTGCCGTACAGGCAGGTGGACTGGCACTCGTGGCCGTACACCGTCCAGCTGGCGGCCAGGGTGCCCACTGCGCCGCCGCTCATGCGCAGGATACACAGGGCATTGTCGTCCACGGTGATGGGCGCGCCGGTGGCGGTGTGCTTGTTCAGGGTCATGACCTTGGCGGTGGTCTCGATGACCTTCTGACCGGTGAGGTATTGCAGCAGGTCCACCTTGTGGATGCCCAGGTCCGACAGAGCGCCCATGGCGGCCTTCTTCTTGTCGAAGAACCAGGTGCTCCCGGCCTCCATGGACCAGTTCTCCGGGCCGGCGTTGCCCATGGTAGCCCGGAAGGTGATGATGTCGCCGATGATGCCCGCGTCCAGCAGCTCCTTGGCCTTGCGGTGGACGGGGTCGAAGCGCATGTTGTGGCCGATCATCAGATGCTTGCCGTTGCGCTCGGCGGCGGCCACCATGGACTCGCACTCCGCCAGGGTCACGGCCATGGGCTTTTCGCACAGGACGTGCTTCCCGGCGTACAGGGCGTAGGTGGTGATCTCCGCATGGCTGCGGTTCTCCACGCAGATGGACACGGCGTCGATGCTGGGGTCGTTGAGCAGGTCAAAATAGGAATCGTAGACCTTGCCGCCGTATTGGGCGGCCATCTCCTGGGCACGCTGGGTGTTCAAATCGTAGTAGCCCGCCAGTTCCACATGGGGGTTGGCGGCATATTCCGGCAGATGGCGCACCTGCGCGATCTTGCCGCAGCCGATGATACCGATTCTGATCATAATGATTCCTCCTATCCGTAATAAGCCGGCTTTCCCTCACCGGCGGGCGTTCAAGAACATTATAGCAAATTTTTTCACAATATGGAACACTTTTTTTATCCCGCCGCAGGGATTTTTTCCGAAATTCCCGGTCGGGACGGATAACGGGTTGCAATCGGCGGCAAAAGGCGGTAAACTGTTAAGTGCTTCGAAAGAAGGGAGGAGACATCATATGGTATCCATTGTTGAGGTGACCACCAAGGCGCAGCTGCGCCGGTTTGTGGAATATCCCATGGAATTATACAAGGACGTGCCCCAGTACATCCCGGGCACCTATGACGACGACCTGGAGGACTGGGACAGGAAAAAGAACCCCGCCTTCGAATATTGCCAGGCCCGGTGCTGGCTGGCCATGCGGGACGGAGAGATCGTGGGCCGCATCGGCGCCATCCTCAGCCGCAAGGCCAACGAGAAGTGGCACACCAACCGCCTGCGCTTTACCCAGGTGGACTTCATCGACGACTACCAGGTGTCCCGGGCGCTGTTTGCCACGGTGGAGGACTGGGCCCGGCAGCTGGGCTGCACCCAGATCCACGGCCCCCTGGGCTTCACGGACCTGGACCGGGAGGGCCTGCTGGTGGAGGGCTTCGACCGCCGCAGCTGTTTCTTTACTTACTATAACCACCCCTATTACAAGGATCATCTGGAGGCCCTGGGCTATGCCAAGGATGTGGACTGGATCGAGGAGCTGATCACCGCTCCCACCGACGAGGCGGTGCTGCAGCGGTGGGAAAAGCTCAGCAATTATGTGCTCAAGCGGCAGAAGCTCCATGTGAAGAAGGCCCGGACCCGGCTGGACTATCCCGGCCTGGTGCGGCAGGTGTTCCAGCTGGTGAACACGGCCTATTCCCCGCTGTATGGCACGGTGGAGCTGTCCGAGGCGCAGATCAAGCGCTATGCCGGGAAGTTTGCCCCACTGATCAACCCACAGCTCACCTGCTTCGTTATGAACGAGGAAAACGAGATGGTGGCCTTCGGCGTGGCGGCTCCCAGCATCGCCGAGGCCCTGCGCAAGCACAAGGGCAGGCTCTTCCCCACCGGATGGGTGGACCTGCTGAAGGCCTTCCGGAAGAACGACACCGTGGACCTGCTGCTGATCGCCGTGCGACCGGACCTGCAGAGCAAGGGCGTTAACGCCGTGGTCATCAGCCAGGTGATGCGGGGTGCCTTTGACATGGGCATCCGCTGGGCCGAGACCGGCCCCATGCTGGAGATGAACCAGAAGGTCCAGACCCAGTGGCAGGGCTTCCCCCTGGAGCAGCACAAGCGCCGCCGGTGCTTCATCAAGGACCTGGCCCCGGCGGCCCAGCAGGCCGCCCCCAAGGAAATGGCCGGGGTATAACACATCACCTGGGATGGGAGGAACATCATATGATTCGCATTGGAATTGATCTGGGCGGCACCAACATCGCCGTGGGCGCGGTGGACGACGGCCACGCCATCGTCTCCCGGGTCAGCGTGCCCACCCTGGCCCGCCGTCCGGCGGCGGAGGTGGTGGGGAATATGGGCGACGCCGTGGAGGCGGCTTTGGCTCAGGCCGGGCTGTCCATCGGCGACTGCCGCAGCATCGGCATCGGCTCGCCGGGTACCTGCAACTCCGCCGCAGGGGTGGTGGAGCGGGCCTATAACCTGGGCTGGGACCACGTTCCCGTGTGCCGGATGCTGGAGGAGCGGTTCCATGTGCCCTGCCGCCTCAGCAACGACGCCAACTGCGCCGCTCTTGCCGAGCAGGTGGCCGGGGCGGCGGTGGGCCACGACAACGTGGTGCTCATCACCCTGGGCACCGGCGTAGGCGGCGGCATCATCATCGGTGGGAAAATTTATGACGGTATGCGGGGGGCCGGGGCCGAGCTGGGCCACACCCTGCTGGTGCTGGACGGCGAGCCCTGCACCTGCGGCCGTCGGGGCTGCTGGGAGGCGTATTCCTCCGCCACGGCCCTGATCCGTCAGGCCCGGCAGGCGGCGGCGGAGCATCCGGAGTCCCTGCTGGCGGGGGCGGAGGAGATCACCGGAAAGACCGTGTTTGATGCGGCGGACCGGGGGGATGAAACCGCTAACGCCGTGGTGGACCGCTTCTGCGACTATCTGGGGGCGGGAGTGACCAACATCGTCAACGCCCTGGCTCCGGAGGTGATCCTCATCGGCGGCGGCATCAGCCGACAGGGGGAGCGCCTGCTGGCCCCGGTGCGCCGGTATGTGGAGAAAAACTGCTTCGGCGGTAAGGATGGGGCCATCCCCATCATCGCCGCGGCCCGGCTGGGCAACGACGCCGGTATCATCGGCGCTGCCGCCCTGTAAAGTATGAAAAAAGACAGACAGCGAGGCTGTGAGGCCCGCTGCCTGTCTTTTTTATCGGATTTTTTCCAGGCGCTGCTGGCGGTCCATGTCCCGCAGGACCCCCAGCACCAGGGGCACCGTCAGGGCGAAGGCGCACACGTCCGACACCGGCTGGGCCAGCTGCACCCCCAGCTCCCCCCAGATATGGGGCAGGGCCAGCACCGCCGGGATGAAGAACAGCCCCTGCCGGGCTACCGCCAGCACCGAGGCCTGCCAAACCTTGTTGATGGTCTGGGTCAGCATGCTGGAGATGACGATGACGCCGCACAGCGGGAAGGCCAGGCACTGCAGGCGCAGGGCCCGGGCTCCGAAGGCGATGACCTCCGGGTCGTTGCGGAACACGGCGATGATCTGGGGAGCCAGGACCAGGCCCAGAACCGAAACCGCCGTCAGGAACACCGTGGACCACTTGACGCAGAAGCGGAAGCCCTCCTTCACCCGGTGATACAGCCCCGCGCCATAGTTGAAGCCGCACACCGGCTGGAATCCCTGGCCGAAGCCGATCAGGGCGGACTGGGCCAGCATCATGGCCCGGCTTACCACGCTCATGGCGGCAATGGCCGCGTCGCCGTACAGTCCGGCGCTGCGGTTGAGGCAGATGGTGGCGATGCTGGCCAGCCCCTGGCGGCACAGGGAGGGCAGACCGCCCTTGCCGATCTCCAGGAACAGGTCCCGGCGGAAGCACACGTTTTTCAGCCGAATCCGCAGGTTGCCGCCCCGGGCGCAGCCCAGAAGCAGCATGCAGAAGGAGGCCAGCTGGCTGAGGATGGTGGCCAGAGCCGCTCCGGCCACCCCCATGTTCAGCCCGAAGATCAAGAGCGGGTCCAGCCCCACGTTCAGCACCGCCCCGGCGGCGATGCCCACCATGCCGTAGGCGGCGCTGCCCTGAAAGCGCAGCTGGTTGTTCAGCACGAAGGACGCCGTCATATACGGGGCTCCCAGCAGGATGATCCGCAGATAGCTGCGGGCGTAGGGGAGGATGGTGTCCGTGGAGCCCAGCAGCCGGGCCAGAGGCGTCAGGAAAATCTGGCCCAGCGCCAGAATGACACACCCGGCCAGAAAGGCCAGGGTCACGCCGGTGGCGGCCATTTTTTCGGCGTCGGCGGTTTCATGGCGGCCCAGCTGGCGGGAGATATAGTTGCCGGAGCCGTGGCCGAAGAAGAAGCCCACCGCCTGGATCACCGCCATCAGGGAGAACACCACGCCTACCGCGCCGGTGGCGCTGTTGCTGTGGAGCTGGCCCACGAAATAGGTGTCCACCATGTTATAGCAGGCGGTGACCATCATGCTGATGATGGTGGGGACTGCCATTTTGCACACCAGATGGCCCACCGGCCGGCCGGTAAGCTCCTGGAATTTTGCTTCCTGTTTGTCGTTCACGTTTTACCTCCGCAGGCGGATGCCGCATCCGCCCGAAAATTTCAGCCGGGGCGGGGCACAGCGGCCCCGCCCCGTTGGTCAGATCAAATGGGCGATTATTCCACCACGGGCAGCGCCTTCACCACGGCGGCGCACCGGGGGCACAGGGTGTCGTGCCCGGCCACGGTGCCCACGCTGGTGAGCACCTTCCAGCAGCGGGCGCACTTGACGCCCTGGGCGGGGGCCACGGTGACGGACAGGGCATCGCCCACGGTCACCCGTACCTGGGACACGATCAGCAGGTCCGCCAGGGTATCGGCGTCCATGTCCGCCAGGAAAGCGTCCTCGGCGGGAACGGTGACGTCCACCTCCGCCTCCAGGCTCTTGCCGATGGTCTTGTCGGCCCGGGCCTGCTCCAGCGCGCCGTTGACGGCGCTGCGGACGGCGGCGATGCGGGCCCAGCGGTCCATGGCGTCCTCCGGCAGGGCGTAGTCCTCGTAGGGCTGCACCATGCAGTTGAACAGGACGCTGCGGCCGTCGTCGGCCTGCCGGTGGGGCATGGCCAGCCAGATCTCCTCGCAGGTGAAGGCCAGGATCGGCGCGAACATCCGGGTCATGGCGTCCAGGATCAGGAACAGGGCGGTCTGGGCGCTGCGGCGGCTGGCGCTGTGCTCACCGTCGCAGTACAGGCGGTCCTTGATGATGTCGAAATAGAAGGAGCTCAGGTCCACCACGCAGAAGTCGTTGATGGCGTGGGACACGGCGTGGAACTCGTAGGCGTCGTAGCTGTCGAACACCCGGCGGATCAGGCTGTTGAGCCGGGTGACGGCCCAGCGGTCCAGCTCCTGCATATCGGCGGCGGCCACCAGCTGCTCCGGATCGAAGCCCGTCAGGTTGTCCAGGCAGAACTTGGCGGTGTTGCGGAACTTCAGATAATTCTGACTCAGCTGCTTGAAGATGTCGTCGGAGCAGCGGACGTCCACATGATAGTCGGAGGAGCCGGCCCACAGGCGCAGCAGGTCAGCGCCGTACTTGTTGAAGATCTCGGCGGGGTCCATGCCGTTGCCCAGGGACTTGTGCATGGCGCGGCCCTGGCCGTCCACGGTCCAGCCGTGGGTCAGGCACTCCTTGAAGGGCGCGCCCCGGCCCAGAGCGCCCACGGCCACCAGCAGGGAGCTCTGGAACCAGCCGCGATACTGGTCCAGACCCTCGATATACATGGTGGCAGGCCAGAAGCCCTGGTCCCGCTCCATGGCGGCGTAGTGGGTGGAGCCGGAGTCGAACCAGCCGTCCAGGGTGTCGGTCTCCTTCTCGAAGCCGGCGCTCTTGCCGCAGTGGGGGCAGGTGAAGCCCTCCGGCAGCATGTCCTCCGCCTCCATCTCGAACCAGGCATTGGAGCCCTTCTTTTCAAAGATATTGGCGATGGCGTCGATGGTCTCGTCGGTGCAGATGGGCTTGCCGCAGTCCTTGCAGTAGAACACCGGGATGGGCAGGCCCCAGCGGCGCTGGCGGCTGATGCACCAGTCGGTGCGCTCCAGGACCATGGACCGCAGGCGGTCCTTGCCCCAGGAGGGGACCCAGCGGACGTCCTCGCAGGCGGCGATGGCGTCGTCCTTGAAGGACTCCACGGAGCAGAACCACTGGGGAGTGGCCCGGAAGATGATGGGCTTCTTGCAGCGCCAGCAGTGGGGATAGCTGTGGACGATCTCCTGGCTGGCAAACAGGGAACCGGCCTCCTTCATATCCTGGAGGATCACGGGGTTGGATTCCTCGGTCTTCATGCCGGCGTACTTGCCGGCGTAGTCCGTGTGGCGGCCCTGGTCGTCCACGGGGACCACCATGTCCATGCCATAGCGCAGGCAGGTCTGATAGTCGTCGGCGCCGAAGCCGGGGGCGGTGTGGACGCAGCCGGTACCGGAGTCCATGGTGACGTAGTCCGCCAGCACCAGGCGGCTGGTCTTGGGCAGGAAGGGATGGCTGGCCAGCATATTCTCATAGAAGGAGCCGGGGTGGGTCTCCACGATCTCATAGCTGTCGAAGCCGCCGATGCCCATGACCTTCTCCGTCAGGGCCTCGGCCATGATATACAGCTCGCCGTTGGGGGCCTTCACCACGGCGTAGCTCTCGTCAGGGTGCAGGGCGATGGCCAGGTTGCCGGGCAGGGTCCAGATGGTGGTGGTCCAGATGACGAAGCTCAGCTTGCTCTTGTCCAGGTGGGAGAGCTTGCCCAGGTCGTCGTTCATGGGGAACTTCACATACACCGTGGTGCAGGGGTCGTCCTGATACTCGATCTCGGCCTCAGCCAAAGCCGTCTCATCGTGGGGGCACCAATACACAGGCTTGAGGCCCTTGTAGATGTGACCGTTTTTATACATCTGGCCGAAGACACGGACCTCCCGGGCCTCGAAGCCGGGGTCCATGGTCTTGTAGGGGTGCTCCCAGTCGGCCACCACGCCCATGCGCTTGAAGCCCTCCCGCTGGACGTCGATATAGTGGTCGGCGAACTGGTGGCAGGCGGTGCGGAAATCCGCCACGCTCATGGCCTTGTGGTTGAGCTTGTTCTGCTTGATGATGGCGGACTCGATGGGCATACCGTGGTTATCCCAGCCGGGGATATAGGGGGTGTAGTAGCCCCGCATGGCATAGCTGCGGTTGATGAAGTCCTTCAGGGCCTTGTTCAGGGCGTGGCCCATGTGCAGGGCGCCGTTGGAGAAGGGAGGGCCGTCGTGGAGGGAGAACAGAGGCTTTCCCTCGTTCTTCTTCAGCAGCTCGTTGTAAAGGTCCAGCTCCTGCCAGTAGCGCAGCATCTCCGGCTCCCGCTTGGGCAGGCCCGCCCGCATGGGGAAGCCGGACTTGGGCATATTCAGCGTCTTTTTGTACTCCATGTGTTACCTCCATTATAAACATGACATTTTATACTGCAAAAAATAAAAGGCCCTTGTCTCCCATAAGAGACAAAGGCCGGAAAACCTCTGCGGTACCACTCTTGTTGCCGCGCCGGGGCGCAGCCGCTCTGCCCCACCATCCGTGGGCGAGGGATGATAACGGCCCTCCGCCGTCCGCACCTAATCCGAAAAGTCGTTTCAGCCGGATGCTCCGGGGTGATATTCGCGGCTCCCCCCGTGACCGCCTTGCACCAAACGGCGGCTCTCTTGGCATCGGGAGGGAGCGCTACTGGTCCCCATCACTGCATTTGCACTCGATATGACATAATATAGCCACTTTTCCCGGTTTTGTCAACGGGAAAATAAGGGAAATTTTACTTTTCCCGGAGGCCCCGGAAAAATTCCCGCAGGACCTGGGCGCATTCCTCCTCCAGCACGCCGCCCACCAGGGCAGGGGGGTGGGGGAAGTCCTCCATGAACAGGTTCATCACCCCGCCGCAGGCTCCCATCTCCCGGTCCCGGGCCCCGAAATACACCCGGCTGACCCGGGCGTTGAGAATGGCCCCGGCGCACATGGGGCAGGGCTCCAGGGTCACATACAGGGTGCAGCCGTCCAGCCGCCAGGTGCCCAGGGCGCGGTTGGCCTGGGCCATGGCCTCCATCTCCGCGTGGGACCAGGCGGCCTGGCGCTCCTCCCGGCGGTTGCGGCCCCGGCCGATGACCCGGCCGTCCTTGACGATGACGCAGCCCACCGGCACCTCACCGCAGGCGGCGGCCTGCCGGGCCAGGTCCAGGGCCTGGCGCATATATTCCTCGTGCATTCTCCGCACCTCCCGGAAATTTTTGCTTGTCCCCCGGGTTAAAGCCTGTCATATCTGTCCAAAATAACCGTACAAATAGGTTACAGGCATGTGCCAGGAGGGATCACCATGGAAAAGAAGAAAAATCAGGCCGTTTCCCCCACGCTGGAGGAGCTGCGCCAGGAGCTGCACCAGACCAACCAGGCTCTGCGCAACGCCTATGACAAGTTCAACTTTGTCACGGCCCCGGAGCTGGTGGAGGCCAGCATCTATGAGATCAACGCCCTGAAGGCCCGCAGCGACTATCTGCTGCGGTGCATCAAGGCCCAGCTGGGTCAGGAGCCCTGCGCGGCGGCAGCCGCCATGAAGGGAGGCACCGCGTGTCCGTCTTAGAAAAGCTCGCCCTGGGCGTGGGGGACTGTTTATGCTGCTGGGGGTGCTGCGCCTGGCCAGAAGCCCCCTGAAGCTGGTCTTCCGGGTGGCGGGCAACGCGGCTCTGGGCTTCGGGGCCCTGTGGCTGCTGGGCCGCCTGGCCCCGGGGCTTCAGCTGGGGCTCAATCTGTTCAACGGGCTGCTGATCGGCGTGCTGGGCCTGCCGGGCTTCGGCCTGCTGCTGCTTTTGCAGTGGGTGCTTTGAGTTTTGTTCAAAAAGTGGTGGAACCACTTTTTGAACAAAGGGGTTGCAGTCTGCCGCGGGCGGCAAACTCTGCGAGGCTTTTGCTACATAGGGGGGAGTCCGCGATTTTCGGCAATATATTGCGCTAAAAGTGCAGTTTGCTGTTGATTTTCCGCATCCGGGCGGGGCCCATTTTGCACAGGCGGCGGTCGTAGGTCACCAGGCCGTTGACCTCGTCCTCCACGTCGGACAGCTGGGTATACACCGCCGCCGACAGGCCCTGGCTTTCGATCAGGGGCAGGACCTCCGTTTCATACAGGCGCTCCACCGCGTCCATCCAGGCTGCCGCATGGTCATACATGCGGTAGCCGAATTTTTTGTCCGAGGCCAGGTGTCCCGGGCATTGCAGGCTGTAGCCCCCGAATTCCGTCAGGGCCAGCACCCGCCGTCCGTCCCCCCGCAGGCGCACGGGGCGGTAGTACACATGGCGGCTTTTCAGGTCGCCGCCGCCCTGGTCGTGCCAGCCGGAGGCGTGGTCGATGGGCCGGGTGGGGTCCAGAGCCCGCAGCCGGTCCGTGACGGCCAGGGCGTCGAACTGGCCCCAGCCCTCGTTGAAGGGCACCCACAGGCCCAGGCACACGCAGTTATACAGCAGGTCCACCGTGTCCTCCATGTCCCGCAGGAACTGCCGGCGTCCGGCCTCTCCGGCCCGGCCCAGCCGCCCGGAGGGGCGGTCCTTCAGGTGGACGCCCAGAAAGGGCAGCACCTGCATGGTCAGGGTCTGCCAGCGCTCAAAGCAGGACACCAGGTCCTGCCACACGATGATCCCCAGGCGGTCGCAGTGATAGTACCACCGCAGCGGCTCGATCTTGATGTGCTTGCGCAGCATATTGAAGCCCATGTCCCGGGCGGTCTGAATGTCCCAGACCATGGCCTCATCCGCCGGAGGGGTGTACAGCCCGTCGGACCAGTAGCCCTGGTCCAGCAGGCCCGACTGGAAGCAGGGTTGGTCGTTCAGGGCCAGCACCCGGCGGCCTTGATGCTCCATAACGGAGAATTTCCGCATACCGAAGTAGCTTTCCACCCGGTCGCCGGAGGGCAGCGTCACTTCCAGATCGTACAGATACGGGTCCTCCGGGCTCCAGGGGCGGAAGTGCTCCGCCGGAATGGGGCACACGCCCAGGCCCTTTTCATCGGCCCAGCTGCGGGCGATGACCTGACCGCCGCACAGCACCGTGATCCGGGCTCCGGCGGGGTCATCGGCCCGGACGGCATAGCGCAGGGCTTTTTCGTCATAGTCCGGGGTCAGCCACAGGGAGTGAATGTAGTTTTCCGCCACGCTCTCCAGCCATACCGTCTGCCAGATGCCGCTCTGGGCGGTGTACCAGATGCCGCCCCGGTTCCGGCGCTGCTTGCCGAAGGCGTGGACCCCGCCGTCGGGGTCGTCGGTGACGGCCGCGGTCAGGCGGTTCTCCCCGGGGACCAGGGCGTCGGTGACGTCCAGGGTGAAGGGCAGATAGCCCCCCTGATGGCCCCCCACGGGGCGGTCGTTTACCAGCACCCGGCAGCACTGATCCACCGCGCCGAAGTGCAGCAGCACCCGGTCCCGGCGGAAGCCCTCCGGCAGGGTAAAGCGCCGCTCATACCACAGGGTCTCGCCGCTTTCCAGCCGGAAATCACAGCCGGACAGCAGGCTCTCCGGCGAGAAGGGCACCAATATCTTTCCGCTGCGGCGGCGGGAATACTCGTCGCCGTCCTCCACGGTGTAGTCCCACAGGCCGTTGAGGCAGAGATAGCTGTCCCGCCGCAGCTGGGGCCGGGGATACTCCGACAGCGGGCAGGTTTTGTCCGGATGCTCCCCCCAGGGGGTGTAAAGCGCCGTCATTTTACCGTCTCCTTCCGCTTCAGCAGAGCCGCCGGAATGGCCAGCAGCACCAGGGCGGCGGCTGCCGCCAGGAAAATTTCCGCCGTGGGCACCTGTTTCACGGTGCCCAGGTTCTCATAGGTCATGCCGGTGCCCCGGATCACCGCCGCGCCGATATACGGCCCCGTGACCATGGGCAACAGCACCTGGAACACGATGCGGATGCCCTGGAACAGGCCGGCCTTTCCCGCCGGGGTATAGTCCCGGATCAGACCATTGCAGCAGGCAGAGATCACCATGCCGCCGCCCAGCATCACGATGCCCGCCGCCAGGACGAACCACTGGCCCCGGGCAAAGTACATGAGCACAAGGCCCGCAAAGCCCAGGATCCCCGCCGGGACCAGGCAGCGGAGCTTCCCGAAGCGGTCGATGGGCCGCCCGGCCAGCACCGACAGCACGGAGCTGACGATCAGCACCCCCGCCAGCAGGAGGGTATAGTCCGTGATGCCCAGGAACCGCTGGATATAGATAATGAGGTAGGGCATATACACCTGCTGGCTCATGCAGTATACGCCCAGAGCCGCCAGGGACAGATACAGCCGCGGGTTGTCCCGGACAACGGCGGGACGGAAGCCGTACAGAATGCTGGCAAAATAGCTGCCCTGGCCCCGGGGCAGGTCCGGCTCCCGGATGAAGAAGCAGCCCAGCACGCCGCCCAGGCAGGTGATGCCGCCCACGATCAGGAAAAACAGCCGCCAGTTCCCGGCCTGGGTCAGGCCGTCCAGAGCCCCGAACACCACCAGCATGGCCACCAGCGGCATAATGGCCAGCACCGTCTCCACCCGGCCCCGGTTTTCCGGCACGGTGACGTCCGTGACCCAGGCGTTGAAGGCGGCGTCGTTGGCGGTGGAGCCGAAGAAGGTCATGACGCAGTCCATCACCACCACCAGCACCGCAGCTCCGTGGGCCGCCCCGGCCAGGGGGCTTCTTTTGATGAAGGCGAAGGCCCCGATGCTGACGCCCCACAGCAGATAGCCCGCCACGATAAAGGCCTTCCGCCGCCCCAGCCGGTCGCTGAGGGCCCCCATCACCAGGGTGGTGACGGTGGCGGTGACGGCGCTCCAGGCCACCATGGCCGCGATCATGGACGTGTCCCCGGAGATGGTGTTGTACAGGAACACGTTGAAATACATATTCTCGATGACCCAGGCGATCTGTCCGAACAGGCCGAAGGTCAGCAGGGCCGCCCAGGTGCGGCCGCCCAGTCTGGTTTTCATGTTACCGCTCCTCCTCGTGAAGATTCCAGCCGTACAGGGGGTAGCGCTGGAGGCTGCCGAACAGCTTCTGCTTGATATCCGGATACCGGCCCTCCAGCCCGGCGATGAGCTCCTTTACCTCCTGGCGGCGGCTGTGTCCGTTGGCGGGACAGGGGTTCTCCACCACCGGCAGCTCCAGCCGCCGGGCCACCCAGCGGATCTCCTCCTCCCGGCAGTACAGCAGGGGGCGGATCTGGGTGATGCCGGTGCGGTCCAGGTAAGTCACCGGCTGGAAGCAGCCGATGCGCCCCTCGAACAGCAGGTTCATCAGCAGGGTCTCGATGGCGTCGTCATAGTGGTGGCCCAGGGCGATCTTCCGGATGCCCAGGTCCGTAAGGGCCGTGTTCAGGCTGCCCCGCCGCAGCTTGGCGCACAGGGAGCAGGGGTTCTTCTCCTTCCGCTCATTGAACACAATGTCGTATACCGGCACCTGGATGCGGGTATAGGGCACGTCCAGCTGCCGGCACAGGTCCGCCACGGCGTCGAAGCACATACCCGGGGTGCCGGTCTCCAGGGTGATGGCGTGAACGGTGAAGGGAATGGGATAAAAGGCCCGCAGCCGGGCCAGCGCGGTCAGCGTCACCAGGCTGTCCTTGCCGCCGGATACGCCCACGGCCACCGTGTCCCCCGCGTCGATCATGCGGTAATCCTCCACGCACCGGCGCACCTGTCCCAAAAGCTTCTGCATGTGACATCCCTCCCAGGGTCGGAAAATAAAATTGCCATTTGAGAAAATAAGAGCTATTCAGAGAAAACAAGAGAAAATGCCAGATGTTTTTATCGTAAATTAAAATGCTGTTGACAATCTCCCCGGGATATGCTATAAATATCCTTGCGCGTTCGGCGCGTTTCTCTCCCTCATCATAGCAAGGGAGCCTGAAAAAGTAAAGCAATACATTCTATAAATTGGAGGAAAAACACCATGTCCACTTATATGGCAAACAAGGCCACCATTGAGCGCAAGTGGTACGTCGTTGATGCCGCCGGCAAGCCCCTGGGCAAGACCGCCGTCATCGTGGCCGACCTGCTGCGCGGCAAGGGCAAGCCCACCTACACCCCCCATGCCGACTGCGGCGATAACGTCATCGTCATCAACGCCGGCAAGGCCACTCTGTCCGGCAACAAGATGGAGCAGAAGTATTACCGCACCCACTCCGGCTGGATCGGCGGCCTGAAGGAGACCAAGTATCGCCTGCTGATGCAGGACAAGCCTGAGTTGGCCATGCGCGTGGCCGTCCGCGGTATGATGCCCCGCAACACCGTTACCAAGGATTCCCTGAAGCGCCTGCACATCTATGCCGGTGAGCAGCACATCCACGAGGCTCAGAAGCCCGAGCTGGTCAAGTAAGGAGGAAAAGAAACATGTATCAGTCCAAGAATCCCTATCTGTACGGCACCGGCCGTCGTAAGTCCTCCGTGGCCCGTGTGCACCTGTTCCCCAACGGCACCGGCTCCATCACCATCAACGGCCGCGACATCGACGATTACTTCGGTCTGGAGACCCTGAAGATGGTGGTCCGTCAGCCCCTGAACGCCACCGATACCCTGGGCAAGGTGGACATCGTTGCTACCGTGGAGGGCGGCGGCGTTTCCGGCCAGGCCGGCGCTCTGCGCCATGGCATCAGCCGCGCCCTGCTGCTGGTGAACCCCGAGTTCCGTCCCATTCTGAAGAAGGCCGGCTTCCTGACCCGCGATCCTCGTATGAAGGAGCGCAAGAAGTACGGTCTGAAGGCCGCCCGTCGCGCTCCGCAGTTCAGCAAGCGCTGATTTCTGCCGATTTTACAACTTCAAAGCAATCAAAATCCCGGAAAACTCTCGTTTTCCGGGATTTTCCTATATCTGCAGCATTTGTTCTGTTTTCGGAAAATCTGATGGAATTTGACAAGGTTTGACGTGTTTTTTACATGTTAACGATGGGCTAAATGCCGTTTTTGACCCCGAAACTGTTAACGGATGGGTTAATTTTCGGGCTGCTCATGTGGCCACTCGGAGCAGATCGCCTCTGCATAGAAAATGAATACTGCGCCCCGCCTTTTCGGAAATAATGGCTTTGGCACGGTTTGAAACGGTTTGACCAAGCCGAATGAACTTTATCTTTTTTCGCAGGGCAAATTCCGCCGCAGAATTGATAAACGGAACGCAATCTGTTATGCTGTCCGTGTAAGGAGGGATGACACATGAAACGAAAAACCTGTACCTTGTATCTCAGCTGCGAGGAATACGGTGTGATCCTCGACGCACTTATTCGCTTCAAAAACAAGCTCACCCGACAGGGGCGGTACACCGACATCGTAGATGAAGTTATCCTTGCCCTGCTGGATGCCAAGACGAAGCGAGTCTACATCTGAATATCGTGTACATAAGGAAAGCCGTGTAGCTGTCAAAAGCCACACGGCTTTTTCTATACCCGGCATTACATAGCTGTCCGCCATCGCCGCAGACAGCTAAATTTACAGACAGGAGGAATCCCAAAGTGGCGAATTGTAAAGTGATCGCTGTCGCCAACCAAAAGGGCGGCGTCGGCAAAAGCACCAGTGTCT
>OMFZ01000403.1_pt1 | contig 23022 bp, 5 predicted proteins | sample 1645711 | NCBI WGS metagenome assembly OMFZ01 (sample SAMEA103958147, study PRJEB25191) | human gut metagenome | biome: human-associated habitat [ENVO:00009003]; feature: intestine environment [ENVO:2100002]; material: feces | place: Germany | collected 2013/2015 | reverse complement strand
TCGGGCTGGGCGGTTGCCCCCCTGTAAGTGCTTATATACATAAGGAATCTGGCACACTGAGTCTCAGTGCCGTAATGGTATCATCGCAAATAATGTTTGCGTTCACGTAGAGGCGAACGAGACACCCGACAAGTGGGTCGAGGCAAAGGACAAGGAGAGATGCGGTGAAGCATTGGAAGAAGATGGCAGCATCGTTGATTGCAATATCAACGATGGTGGCAGTAGTTCCGACGACGTATGCCATGGAATCGGAAGATTCCCAACCACAGACAACCGATACCGCGACAGTGCAGACTACTAAGGCTGCTGAACCGACGCTGCTCGCCAGCTGGGACTTCACGGGCAAAAACGGCACCACGAACAGCGCGATTGCCGATTCGACCGGCAAGTACAACCTGACGCTGAAGGACGGCGCCAAGATCGAACAGTACGGTGACCGCAGCAACAACGAGGCGCTCTCACTGCGCGGCGATGGCCAGTACGCCCAGATCGATGACCAGCTGTTCAAGGATGCGGGCGACTCCTTCACTCTGGAGTTCGCGTCCAAGACTCGTCACGATGACAGCGGCAAGTTCTTCTCGTTCATCGTCGGCAAGGACGGCTCGAACGACGCCAACACCACCGATCAGGCCAACGCCAACAAGTACCTGATGTTCTACAACAGCAAGACCGCCATCAAGGGCGTTATCTCCAACAACAACTGGGGTAACGAACAGGGATCCAAGGTCACCGTTTCCGGCAACGACAACAGCTGGGCCGATTACAAGATTGTCGTGGACGGCACCAACCTTGCCGTGTTCCGCAACAATGCCCTGATCATTTTCAAGGCCAACACCGGCATCAAGATGAGCGATCTCGGTGCGACCACCGCCTACATCGGCAAGTCGTTCTACTCCGTCGATGAGTACTGGAATGGTGCAATGGATGATATCAAGGTCTACAGGGGCGCTGACCTGACCATGCCGACCGCCGTTGCGATTTCCGGTACCGGTGTGGTGAACAACAAGCTCACCCTGATTGAGAAGGACTCCACCAAGCTCACCGCCACCGTCACTCCGGACGACGCCGTGAGCAAGAACGTCACCTGGTCCTCCTCCGATGAGTCCGTGGCCAAGGTCGCCGCAGACGGTACTGTAACCGGCGTCAAGGCTGGTACTGCCACCATCACCGCCACCACTGAGCTGGGTGGTGTGAAGGCCGAACTGCCCGTCACCGTTGAGCCGATGAACGCCCAGAACGCCGCCGCAGCCGACCTCGATGCCGCGATTGCTGCGCTGAAAGTTCCGGCGGCCGAGAATCTGCCGCTAGTCGCCAAGGGCACCAAGAACGGCTCGGCGATTACGTGGAAGTCCTCGGACGAGAAGCTCATTACGTCCACTAACGAGAAGTACGAAAACAAGACCACTGGTGCCGATGACCCGTATCGTGGTGCTGGCATCATCAATCGTCCGGCCTACGGCGACGGTGATTCCAAGCCGGTTACGCTGACCGCCACCGCTTCCTACAACGGCGGTGAGAAGGTCACCAAGACCATCGAGGTCACTGTCAAGGAGAAGACCCGCATCGCGCCTGACACCGGCTATGCGGCCGTCACTTTTGAGAGCGACAGCAACGGTGGAGAAAAGGCCTGGGTGGCTTCCACTGAGAAGAACGATTTCTTCACGTTTAAGACTCGCAACAATGGCCAGGCGGTACTTACCAATGATGCAGACACGGGTGGCTTGCGTGACATGTTCGTGCTGCGTTCCCACGAAGGCGACAAGTACTACCTGATTGCCACTGATCTCAAGGTCTCGTCAATGGGCTGGAGCCAGAACCAGGTTAACGGTTCTCGGAAAGTTGAGGTCTACGAGTCCACCGATATGATGAACTGGACCCGTACCAACGGCGACGGCAACGGCGGCATCACCATCAACACGCCGAACGCCGGTATGACCTGGGCGCCGGAAGCTTACTGGGATGATGACCTGAACGCTTACGTGGTGTTCTTCTCTTCCCGCATGTTCACTGATGACACCCGTACCACTCCGGTCAAGAACGACAAAACCGGCAATAGCTCCTATGCTCAGGTGCGTTACGCCATCACCCGCGACTTCGTGAACTTCACCGAGCCGCAGATGTGGCAGGACACCGGCTACTCGCGCATTGATTCCACCGTGCGTAAGATCGGTGGCTACTACTACCGATTCACCAAGAATGAGCAGGGCGGTGCCGCTGGCGATTACATCACCACTGGTAAGAGCATCTTCCTTGAGCGTTCCAAGGTGCTGACTGCACCGACCACCGAGGCATCTCCGGGTCAGGACCCGAACACCGGTTGGCAGCTGCTCGAGCAGGCGTTGCTGCCGTTCGAAGGACCAGAGACCATCAAGCTCAACAAGGATGACGAACTCAACACGAAGGACGACGACGGCTACATTCTGCTGTCCGACAACTTCGCCTACCGTGCATTTATGACCACGGGTGCCGAGCTTTCCAAGACCACGTGGGACAACCCGATGACCAAGCGTTACCCGGACTTCAACAACGAAAAGAAGCCGGTCAAAGCCGAGCCGGGCGCTCAGGGCTACATCACTCAGGGTGCTAACGGCGGTCTGCCGGACAAGGTGCGTCACGGTGCGTTCGTGAACGTGCCTGAGTCTGTGCTCAAGGTGACGAAGTCCTGGACCGCTGCCAACCCGACGCACATCGAGGCTGTTGACTCCACCACCAAGGCCGTGTACAACGCCGGCACCCGCGAGCTCACCGCCACGGTGACCGCCGCCGATAAGGGCACGCTCGCCGGTTCGGTGAAGTTCTCTGCTGGCGACTGGTCCAAGACCGTGAAGCTCGACGCCGAAGGCAAGGCCACTGTGACCCTCCCGGCCAGCGTCTCTGGCACTGTTGCGGTTGCTTACGACGGCTACACCGATGGTTTGGTCAATCCATCCGATACTACGGTTGACGGCATTGAACAGGGCAAGGTCGATTTGGCTGAGCTCAACAAGCAGATCGCCGCCGCCGAAGCGCTCAAGGAATCCGATTACACGGCTGATTCCTGGGCCAAGCTTGCCGCCGCGCTGAAGACTGCCAAGGCCGCGCTCGCCGCTGAGAATCAGGGCGAGGTCGATACCGCCGCAGCCGACCTTAAGACCGCAATCGAAGCCCTGCAGAAGGCTCCGACCAATCCGGGCGAAGGTGACGGAGATAAGGGCGACGGCAATAAGCCGACTACCCCGACCACCGGCGACAAGACCAACGTCAACAAGCCCGGCAGCGCGCTGAGCAATACCGGTACGGCCGTGCTCGGCCTGGGTGGTGCCGTGGTAGCACTCGCCATCGCCGGCATCTCCCTAACCCTCTGGCGCAAGCGTCGCGCCTGAGCTGCTACGGCAACCAAGCCCCCCTCTGACGAGGGGGGCTGTCAGCCGAAGGCTGACTGGGGGAGAGACCGCGGCGAAGCCACCGAAAGAACGGCATGGCCTTCGGCCGATTCTGTATCCCGCGGCTGCCGCCGCAGGTCTCTCCCCCGACTGCCTAACGGCGGCCACCTCGAACGCAATTAAGGACCAGCTTTCAGCTGGCTTCATATTTGCTCACTGTCGTTCGCCTTCGCCTAAAAACGACTCTGGCGTTTTCTTCACGGCTCAGCTCATCAGAGGGCGGCCACAAAACTTCGCTCCATAACTGAAGGCGCAACCACAATCAACCCTATCAATGAGGAGAAACATGGGAAAGCTGATACGAAAGGCAACCGGACTCACGGTCGGCATGGCAACACTGCTCGCTGGTCTGTTGCTGCCGATGACGGCCAGTGCCGAGAGCGCATCGCCAATCGATGCCAGTCCGATCATCCACTATTCATTCGATAACGCACTGACGTCCAAGACCATCGCCAACGAGGGCAGCGCGGCCAACAGCGATGCCACCCTATCCGGCGACGCCACGGTGGCCAATGGCCAGATCAACCTGACCGGCTCGCAAACCATTAGCGTGCCGACCACGGCCATCGCCGGTAAGAAGGACGTTACCGTCTCCATCTGGCTCAAGAACAATTACGGCAACGGCAATACCGCCGCCGCGTACATCGGCGCGGCCAAGACCGGCAATTATCCGGCCAACGGCTACTGGCTGCTCAACCCGGCCAACCCGAGTGGCTACGCGAAATCCGTAATGACCAATGCCACTGCGGCCGACCCGAATAACAGCCCGTGGGGCACCGAAGTCGGCCCTGGATCGACGAACGCCGCCACCACCGGCACCAAGGCCACCAGCGATTTGGCTCTGTACACCACCGTCATCAGCGGCACCAACAGCACCATGAGCTTCTACCTCAACGGCAAGCAGGTTGGAGACGCCACCTACACCATTCCGGCCGGTGGCCTGACCAATTACGGCGGCCTCGTCGCCTACATTGGCAAGTCCTCCTACGCTGACCCGAACTCCAAGCTCGACGTGGACGATTACGCCGTATACGACACTGCCATCAGCGCCGCAGACGTGACCAAGCTGTATGACGCTCAGGTGCTCGACAAGGCCGAGGCCGCTGTCAAGGCCGCTGTGCCCGCATCCGCTACCGAGGACTTCGCGCTGCCGACCAGCGCCGCTGGCGTGAGCATCGCGTGGAAGTCGGACAACGCAGCCATCGCCGTTGACAACGCTACCGGCAAGGCCACAGTCACTCGTCCGGCCGCAACCGCAGCTGATGCCGAGGTGACCCTCACCGCCACGTTTGGCAACAACGCCAAAACCGCCGACTACACGGTCCTCGTGCCGAAGCAGCTCTCCGATGCCGAGCAAGCCAAGGCCGACCTTGACGTCGTCACCATCGAGGACTCCGACGACATCCGTAGCAACTTCTCCGTGCCCACCAAGGGCAACAATGGTTCGACCATCTCGTGGGAAGTGACCGGTGGCAAGGATATCGCCACACTAGGCGAAGGCGTGAACGACAAATCTCGAACGGTCACTGTTAAGCGCCCTGCCGCCGGTAGCGATGCCGTCACTGTGACGCTCAAAGCCATTGCCAAGTACGGTACCGCCACCGAAACGAAGACCTTCACCGTCACCATTCAGCCGATGCCTGCCGCCGAAGAGAAGGACGAGGCCTACGTGTGGGCGTTCTTCACCGGCGAGGGCGTGGGCGGCGAGAAAATCAGCCTCGCGGCTTCCAAGGGCAACGATGCGCTCGACTGGAACACGCTGAACAATGGCACTCCGCTGTTCACTTCCGAGTTTGGCGAGAAGGGTTTGCGCGATCCGTTCATCATGAAGTCCAAGGATGGTGACAAGTTCTACATGCTTGCTACCGATCTGAAGATTGACGGTCGTGCTCCCCTCAACGGGCTGAATGGCTTTGCTGGTGCACAGGCTAACGGTTCCAAGTACATTGAGATTTGGAAGTCCGACGATCTGGTCAACTGGTCCAAGCAAAGCCACGTCAAAGTGAGCTCTGATTACGCAGGCAACACTTGGGCGCCTGAGGCCTACTACGACGAGGAAATCGGCAAGTACGTGGTCTATTGGGCCTCGAACCTGTACGACAACACCGACGAGAACAGCCGCAAGCAGCTGACCTACAACCGCATGGTGTACGTCACCACCGATGACTTCGTCAACTTCTCCGACCCGACAGTGTGGATTGACGTTGATCGCCGAGGTGGTGCAGGCAGTGGATCCATCGATGTGACCGTGCAAAAGGTAGGGGATACCTACTACCGCATCTACAAAGATGAAAACACGATGTCTTTGCGTCAGGAGAAGTCCACAGATTTGACTGCCGCAATTGGTGGTGCCGGCGTGAAGAACTACGCCGATGCGCTTAAGGGTAGTGCATGGAGCGAAGTTGCCACGAACATCGGTAAAGGCCAGGCTAACGGTTACGGTAAAACCTTCACTTCCGGCGAAGGTCCATCGCTATTCAAGGCCAACGATGGCGATGCGAACGGCTACCAGTACTACCTGTTCGCCGACCAGCCGAGCTATCATCAAGGTCCAAACCACTATGTGCCGATGGCGACTGAGGATATCGCCAGCGGTCAGTGGACCGTTATCGGCAATAAGATGCCTGAGGCGAACTTCCCGACCAATTCCGATGGCGGCAAGCCGCGCCACGGAACCGTGCTGCCCGTGACCCGCGCCCAGTATCAGAAGGTGCTGGAGGCATACGCCCCGGCTGTGGCTGTGAAGTCCGTTGACGCGCTGTCTGCCGAGACAACGGTTGGTGTGGCGCCGACGCTGCCGGAAACCGCGCATCTGACTCATGCGGACGGTTCCGTTTCTGACGTTGCAGTTGAGTGGGATGCCATTGACGCAGCTTTCTACGCCAAGACCGGCACTTTCACCGTCAAGGGCGTCGCCCAGGACGATTCCCGTATGCCGGTCGAGGCGACCGTCACCGTGACTGGCACTGACATCTCCGGGGCGGTCGTCACGGCCGAACCCAACGAGTTCACCGCAGACGGTGCTGCCAAGGAACCGGCCGTGACCGTTACGCTCGATGGCGCGACGCTCAAGGAAGGCGCCGACTACACGGTGGCCTACACGAACAACATCGAACCCGGCACCGCCACAGTGACCGTAACCGGCGCTGGCAAGTACTCCGGTACTGCTTCGGCAACGTTCACCATCAAGGCCGGCGAGCCCGGCTCCACGCTGGACAAGTCCAAGTTGCAGGCGCTTGTCGATAAGGTGAAGGGCTATAACAAGGCTGATTACCAGTCTGGTTGGGATGCTTTCGCCGCCGCGCTCGCCGACGCGAAGCAGGTGTTGCAGAGCTCCACCGACCAGCAGGAAGTGGACAAGGCGCTGTCGCGGCTCCAGTCCGCCGCCGACAAGCTGGTCAAGAAGTCCGGCGATTCCGGCAAGACCGATGGCAAGGATGACGGCACGCAAAAGCCCGCCGCCAAGCCGGGCAGCGCTCTGTCCAACACCGGCGCCTCGGTGTTCGGTGTGGGTATCACCGCGGTCATACTGCTCGCCGCCGCCGGCGCCGCCTACGCCTTCCGCAAGCGCCGCGCCTGAACTGTTTGCAGCGTAGACCAAGCCCCTTCTGGATGAGTCGAGCTGTGAAGCAAGCAGCCTACTGGATTGTTTGCTTCATGGCGCGGCCCCATCAGAGGGGCGTATCGCACGTTCGTCCGACGACGCTGTCGGACGCATAGGCTCTATAGCCCCATAGCTCCAATAGCCATTACCGAACTTCACCACTCAACATCTAGATCTGCTGCGCGACAAGCAGTATCACCGCGCGCAAGGAGGAAACCAATGACAACCAAACCATCGATAGGCAAACGCCTGCTCGGCGCGATGCTGGCAGTGCCGATGGCGCTCGCCGGCATGGGAATCGGCGCGACCACGGCGGTCGCGGCCGATACCGTTCCGACCAATAATCTCATCGCCGCCTACGACTTCACCACGAAGCCAAGTGACGGCAAGACCGTGGCCAACAGTGCGCCGAACGCTACGCTTGGCGCGGCCGAAGTACAGAACTCCGCCGACTCGCTTTGGGCCGATGATGCCCTCACCCTTTCCGGCGGTGCCAAGACCGGCACCGGCGACTGGGTCAAGCTGCCCTCGAATCTGCTGTCCGGCAAGGACGCCGCCACGGTGCAGTTGGAGGTCAAAGCGGATTCCAGCATGCTCAATGCTTTCCATTTCCTGTGGAACATCGGTAACGACAGCTCCGATACGGAGTATTTCTTCGCCACGCTCAACTGCGGCAGTTCGCGTAACCCGCTCGTCGGCCTGAAATCGGGCGGTACGGAGACGCTCGTGCAGTCCAGCTCCTGCGTGGCCAAGGCCGACCAATGGTTGTCGGTGACCGCCACCATTGATGGCACCGCCGTGAAACTGTACATCGACGGCACGCAGGTGGCATCCGGCACCGTGCCGGCCAAACTGTCCAGCGTCAAGGACCAGTCGCTCAACACCATCGGCCGTTCGCCGTGGCCCGACAACCTGTTCAAGGGCGCGGTCTCGAACTTCCGCGTATACGATGCCGCGCTCACCGCCGATCAGGTCGCCGCGATCAGCACTGCCGATGCCTCAATTCATGCCGGTGAACTCACCGGTTCCGTGCTGAACGGCATCATCATCCCCACGACGGTCGACGATCCGTTCATTTCGCTGCCCACTGCGAACGGCGTGACGTGGGCGTCCTCCGATAGCAGCGTCATCGCGACTGACGGCACGGTCAACCAGCCCGCCAAGGGCGAGGCAGCCAAGACTGTCACGCTGACCGCCGCCGTCACGGTCCGTGGCCAGACCGCTACGAAGGAATTCACGGTCACGGTCAACCCGACCACGAAAACTGCCGCTGAACAGCTCAAGGAAGTCGCGGCCGGCTACGTGATTCCGTCCGTCGTGCGTTCCGGAGACGCCCTCCCGGCGGCTGTGAATGGCACTACCGCCACGGTTACGTCCACTAAGGACGTAGCCGTCGAGGATGGCAAGATCACCATCGATGGCGACGAGGCCACGACCGGTACCATCACCGTCGAGTTCTCCAAGAACGGTCTCGCCGGCATCGAGCCCATTACCAAGGCCTTCACCGTAAAGGTGCTGCCCGCCGCGAAGTCCGCGACCATCGCCGCCTACGATCGCAACGCCACCGGCGAGAATGAGGCCAACAACGGCGACGTCGCCTACAGCATGCACCTCGCGCTGCAGAACGCCGACGGCTCGTACACCCCGTACAACGAGAATTACGGCATTTTCTTCGCACGCTCGCCGAAGGCGCAGAAGCTCAACGAGAACCTCGACGGCAATGACTATCGCAGTCTCAAGGATCCGAGCCTGTTCCGCATGGCCGACGGCACCTATGGCGTGATTTCCGTGCGTACCAACCGCGGCACCGCCACCGGTGACTCCACCGCGAAGTCCAGCGTGCTCATCGCCACCTCCGAAGACCTGCTCACCTATAGCGAACAGGAGAACTCCGGTTCCATCGTCGACCTTGGCGAGACCAACGGCGTCAACGCTCCGTACGCCGTGTACGACACCGCCAGCAAGCAGTATGTTGTCGGCTGGGCCGATGACAACGGCGTGGCCAAGTACACCACGTTCGATTCGCTCAAGGGCTCCACATCCAAGCACGGCAGCGTACTGTACGGTTCCGTCGCCAAGTCCGGCGTACTCGCCGCCGACGGTGTACAGGGCATCGCGAACTTCCGCTCCGGTGCCACCATCGCGGTGGACGAGGCCACGGTGAAGGCGCTCAACACCCGTTACGGCCGCTCTGAGAACACCGGCACGAGCAATCTCACTGACATCACCGTCAAGAAGGGCGCCTCAATCGATGAGGTGACCGCGCAACTGCCGAAGAACGTGGACCTCACTTACTCCGACGGTTCTACCGGCTCCCTGCCGATTTCCTCATGGAACACTGAGGGCATAGATCTGACGAAGGTGGGTGATTACACTGTCACCGGCACCGTCAAGCAGACCGAATACCAGATTCCGTTCGCTGAGGACCGCGCCGATCCATCGGTGTATAAGTGGCAGTGGACGCATGAGGCCGACGGCAAGGAAGTCACCGAAACCAAGTTCCTGATGATCGCTTCCAATGACATCCAAGGTGACGTCACTTGGCAGCATGGTTCGCCCCACATGCCGTTCCGCATGGCCGACACGATTTCCGGTCTCGCCGACGAGCCGGGCAACCCGAATGCCCTGATTCAGTCGAACGGCTACAACAACAAGGAGGTGTCGCTGCTCAAGGCTGGCGACAAGGACTCCGAGGGTAATGCCATCATGCACAGCTTCTGGGCTCCAGAAATTCATGAGATTGATGGTAGGCTCACGATTCTGTTCATGGCCGGATACGGCAACACATGGTCCAACGGCAAGTCGGTGTACATGCAGCTCAAGCAGGATGCCGACGGTCACGACCTCGACCCGGCCGACCCCGATAACTGGACTGTGCCGACACCGATCTACCGCAATGACGCCTCGCTGCTCAACGGTAACAAGCAGCTCGCAGCCACAGCGTCCGGCGGAGTGGGCATGTCGCTCGACATGACCTATTTCCAGGATGCCGACGGCAGGTCCTACTACGCCTGGCAGCAGCTCGGCGCCACCTACATCGCCACGATGGATCCGAAGGACCCGGCCCATGTGACCAGCTCCCCGGTGCGCATCGTCACCCCGGAGTATGCGTGGAACGCCGCCATAGCCGAAGGTCCGAACGTGACCCTGCGCGACGGCAAGCTGTACCTCATGTTCTCCGGTTCCGGCGTGGGTAAGACATACACCACTGGGCTGGCCGTAGCGGATGCCTCCGGTACTGACCTGACCGACCCGGCCAGTTGGACGGTGCTCAACTACCCGATTCAGAAGTCCGGTCCGTTCAACGGTGAGATGCAGCTCGGCACCGGTCACGGCATGTGGAGCGAGGACGAAGATGGCAACCAGATCTACGTGTTCCACGCCTATGCCACGAAGAATCTCGGATCCGTGAATGCTGCCGGCCGCGACATGTTCGTGCGCCGTGTGCACTGGGCCGCCGACGGCATGCCGGTGTTCGACATGAGCTCTTCCGAGGAGCTGGCCTCCAAGACCGTTTCCGTGACAGTGAAGGTGGTCGACGACACGGTTACGGTCGACAAGACCGACTTGTCCAAGGCGCTCGCGTCCGCCAAGCAGCTGCGCGAGTCCGACTACACCGCCGCCTCGTGGAAGGCGTTCGCCGCAGCGTTGGCCTCCGCCGAGAAGGTTTATGCCGACGAGAACGCTTCGCAGAAGGACGTCGACGACGCAACCGCCGCGTTGAACAAGGCGCAGGCCGCGTTGGTGAAGGTCGACGGTTCCGATTCGGGCGATGGCTCGAGCGATTCGACTAAGCCGGGCGACGGCTCGAGCATTGACGCTGGTGCTACTGGTGATAAGACGGGCAACAAGCTCGGTCTGTCTAAGACCGGTGCCGCCGTACTCGGCCTCAGCGGCGTGGCCGTGGCGCTCGCTGCCGCCGGCATCGCCCTGACCCTCCAGCGCAAGCGCCAGGCCTGAGCGGCGTAAGCCTCCAATCGCGAAATCGGCCCGTGTGGAGGTGTATTTCCGAGTTGTAGGGCAATGGCTGAAGTATTGGCCGTTGCGGCCGATGAGAGCCCGTTGGTATTCCGCCATTTTCGGGTGGTTGATCGGCTCTGGGAGTGGCGAGTACCCGGGCGCGTGCCCTACAACTCGGAAATACGCTCGGTACGGAGCCGTTTCTGGTTCACGGGATTTCGGCTGAAAATCCCGTGAACCAGAAACTTACAGAAATGCACATGGCCGGCCATCGAGTTCGGCTTGATTCCAATCTTTTGCGTGTGCGATTGCACATGTCTTCAGTTCACGGGATTTACCAGCGTGATCCCGTGAACTGGATAACGCGGACATGCAGGCCACGCGGCTCAACAAGCCAATATTGCACACAGATGATGTGCGATTTTGTTTGTTGTGGGGTGCTGAGAAGGGGTAAATGTTCATTCGGGGAGATGAAACCGGTTTTAAGAGGGGTGCCGGGTATTTCAGGTATGGCAAGGAATCAGCATGTGCGTTACCGCTTTCGCGTCGTCGCTCAAAGCGTGCTCAAATTTAGGTGAACGCTCACATTAGAATTGTGAGTGCTTACAGAAACCTGTGCGATTGCACATCGGTGCTCCTGTTCACGAACGGTGTCGTTCGTAGGGATTTCCGGTGGCCGTCGTTCGGGCGGAAGTGGGTCGCGCTGGCGAACGAAGAGGCTCCGGCGAAGCGGAAGCAGGAGCGAGAAGCGGTCGATAAAGGAGCGACCGGGTGTCACTCGATAACAATTCGATAACAAATATTGCGATGGCGCAACGATGATCCATCACAGTATTGCAAAGAAGCAAGGACCCAAGGAAGGAAACTCAGTGAGGAGAGTTACACGATTGGCGGCCTGCCTGACGGCGGTGTCGACGTTGGGCGCGGGGTTGATCATGCCGATCACCGCCGTGGCCGACGACGCGACGCCTGCGGTGCAGACGACCACGACCAGTGCGAACGTCAGGGCGGCGGCCAATACAGCGACGGCTGACCCGATTGCCAGCTTCGATTTCAATAGCGACCCGGACGATGGTGCATTCGCCAGTGCTCAGGGTGACGCTAAGGCCACCGTGCAAGGCACGGTGGATCTCGTCAACGGAAAAGATGACGACAACGGCAAGGCCGCCCAGCTCGGCAGCGGTTTCTGGCTGAACGTGACCAAGTCCGATGGCAGTGCACTGCTCAACGGTCTTGATGATGTGACGATCAGCTACGACAGCAAGGCGGCTGCGACCGGTGGCCAGTGGACTGTGTTTGCCGCGCCGACCGCCGGTGCGGTGAACGGCAGCGCCCCCACCTACGTCGGTGTGCTCGACCGCACCGACAAGACCCGCGTGGAACGCTATCTCAACGGCCGCGCATCCGACATCGCCACCATCGACAAGAACACCGGTACGAAGGATGCTTGGAAGCATGTCGATCTCGTCATCTCCGGCAAGACCGCGAAGCTCTATGTCGATAAGAAGTTCGTGGCGAGCAACGTGAACGGCGAGGATCTCAAGAGCATTCTTGGCGGCTCAGGTGGCGTGCTGCAAATCGGCAAAGGCAACTGGGGCAACGGTGAATACTTCACCGGTTTGCTCGACAATCTCACGATTTATGGCTCCGCGCTTTCCGCGGCCGATCTCGGCATCGCATCGCCTACTGCAATCGAGATCTCCGGTTCCAATGTGAAGGACGGCAAGCTGAGTCTCAAGGAAGGCAACTCCGCATCCCTGTCCGCAACCGTCACCCCTGAAGGCGCTGAGCCTACGGTGACATGGGAATCCAATAATCCGGCTGTGGCTACTGTGGATACCAACGGCAAGGTCACCGGCGTGAAGGCCGGCACCGCCACCATTACAGCGGCTTCCGAAGCTGACGCCGCCAAGACCGCCGAGCTCAAGGTCACCGTCACCGAGGTCAAGGCCGATGACGCCTACGGCTACGTGATGGTCCACTTCATCGAAAACAACAAGGGCTACGCCGAGAAGATCTACCTCGACATCTCGCGCGGCGATGACGCCACCCAGTGGGATACGCTCAACGGCGGCGAGCCGATTCTGGTGAGTAACGAATCCACCACCGGCGTGCGCGATCCGTTCATCGCCTACAACCCCGAGTCGAAGACCTACTACGTGCTGGCCACCGATTTGCGTGTGTTCGGCGGCGATAATGCCGGTTGGGGCACGTGGGCTACAGGTTACAGCACCAAGTTGCATGTGTGGTCGTCCAAAGATCTCATTCACTTCAACGACATGACGGAACTGGAGACCGCCACCGCCGACAAGTACACTGCCAATCCGAACAAGAGCCAGACGCTCACCGATTCCGTGACCGGCAAGACCATCTCCGAGATCGGCATGGCATGGGCTCCTGAGGCTACGTGGGTGCCGAACTTCTATGATCTCAACGACGACGGCCAGCTCAACGGTTCCGATAAGGACAACCCGAAGAACCAGCAGGGCGGCGCATTCGTTGTGTATTGGTCTGTCTCCGCCAAATACGATGGCGAAAACAGTCAGCCCGGCAAGAAGGTGACTCACGTGTTGTGGGCGGCCACCAAGGACTTCACCAACGAGACTTACATGTTTGGCGGCGTCTTCGTGCCTAACAGCAAGTACAACCGTGGCAACACCATCGACACCACGATGCTGCAGAACAGTTCCCGCACATACCGCACCACCGGCTCCGGCGTGATCTTCATGGAATACACCGATCGTGCCGATTGGTGGCGTGCCAACGATCAGGGCCAGTACGCGACCGACCCGGCCAAGGGCTGGGTGTTGCGCCAGACCAACATCGGACACACGCTCGGCAGCGCGCAGGAAGGTGCCAACGGTTTCAAGGTCAACGGTGAGAACAAGTGGTACATGTTCGTTGACAACTATGGATCTGTCGCTTCCGGTGCCCGCTACGGCTACAACCTACTCGAAGCCGACAACCTCGATTCCGAGAATCCGTGGAGCGTCCTGAAGGCCGACGACTACTTCCTCACCGCCAACACCAAGCACGGTGGCATTGTTTCGCTCACCAAGGCCCAGTACGACGCGATTCGCGCGGCTGATGCCAAGGCTTCCGACAACGCCGACCTGAAGGCCGAGGATGTGACGGTGGATAAGGGTTCTGCCGATATGGACATCACTGCCAAGCTGCCGAAGACGCAGCAGGTCACTCTTGCCAACGGTTACGGCACTGCCAAGCGCGACGTGATGTGGGACGTTTCCAACGTCGACACCTCCAAGCCCGGCGAGTACACCGTCACCGGCACGGTCGACACCATCGGCGCGAACAAGAACCACTGGAAGTGGACGAACGCCGCCGGCGAGTCGAAGACCGACGAGGACGACCTCATCAACTCCGGTGCGAACGCGAACAACAACTGGAAACAGACCGGTGGCTTTGTCGACAACGAAACCGCCAACAAGAACCGCACGCTATACAGCTCCACCGCCATCACTGTGACCGCCAAGGTGACCGTGACCGGCGAAACCGAGCCGACCGACCCGGATTTGCTCGCCGACTTCACGTTCGATGATGGCGATAAGACCTTTGACGGCGGCAATGCGACGGGTGCCACTCAGGGCACCGCCACGCTCGCCGACAGCAAGGACGGCAAGGCCGCGAAGCTCAGCAAGAACTTCTGGCTCAACGTCACCGCCAAGAACGGCGACGCTCTGCTCAAGGGCAAGAACGACGTGACCATCAGCTACGATGTCAAGCCTGACGTCTCCGGCAACACCGGCTGGACCTTCTTCGCCGCCTCCAACGCCACCAAGCAAGAGTACGGCCAGGAGCACTACGTCGGCGTGCTCGACAAGACCACCGGTATTACCGTCGAACGCTACAACAACAACGATGGCAAGCGCGATTCCTCCGGCAACGTCTCATACACCAAGACGAACGCCGACTGGAAGCACGTCGATATCGTGATTTCCGGCGCAACCGCTAAGCTGTACATCGACTCCAAGCTGGTAGCCGTGAACAACAACGGCCAGAAGCTCACCGACATCCTCGGTGCTGATGGCGGCGTGCTGCAGATCGGCAAGGCCAACTGGAGCAACGGCGAGTACTTCTCCGGTCTGCTCGACAACCTCAAGATCTGGGGCAAGGCCCTGAGCGACGACGAGCTTGGCGTGGAAAGCGCGAAGACCGACTACGCCGCCGCGCTCGCCATCCCGGCGCAAATCACCGGCGACCTGCCGAGCACTGTGCTGGGCAAGACGGTTACTTGGTCCGCGACCGGCGACGGTGCGAAGCTCGTAGCCGCAGACGGCAAGGTCACGCAGCCGAAGTCCGGCGAGAAGGCCGTAAAGGTCAAGCTCACCGCCACCATCGACGGCGTGGATAAAGCTATCACCGCCGAATCCGAAATCCTCAACAACGGCGGCGAAATCGCTTCCTACGTCAAGGATGTCGATCGCTCCGACCAGAACGGTGCCAAGTACGACCCGCTCGCCTACAACGACGATCGTCGCGCCGACTCGCTGTACGTGGCCGCCAAGGCCGCCGATGGCAGCAAATGGGAGCCCCTGAACCGTTCGCAGTCGATTCTGTCGGTCAAGTGGGACGGCTCGCAGTCTGCCAAGCTGAATGCGCAGATGGGCTCACCCGCTTTCTTCCGTGCGGAGGACGGTACCCTTGGTGTGGTTTCCTCGCAGAACAACGCCACCGGTGCGATTTACGTGTGGGATGGCAAGGGCGACGGTGCCACGTTCACCAACGAGCGCGCTATCACCGTGACCGGCAGCTCCATCGTCACCAACCCGCGCATCGTCTATGATGCCGCCTCCAAGGGCTACAAGGTCTTCTGGGCCGATGGCCTGAGCGGCGAAGGCCGTATGGCCACGCTCTCCGACCTGACTGCCAAGGCAACGGTCGGCGAGACGCTCAAGGCCGACGCGGTTGCGATGGGTGTGGGCGACGTGACCGAAGGTCTGCCCGCATGGGCCGGCGAAGGCCAGATCCGCGCATTCGCTGTGAGCTCCTCTGAATTCGATGCGTTCTACAAGAACTATGTCGATCTGCAGAACACCGGCGTTAAAGCTCTGGGCGGCGCAACCGTGGAGAACGGTGCTTCCGCCGAGGACGTCACCGCAGCGGTTTCCGGAACGCAGGCCACAATGACCTACAACGACGGCTCCACGAAGACCTTCAACGTCGACTGGAACGCCGATGATCTGGCCGCCGTGGACACCTCAAAGGCCGGCACGCATGAGGTCAAGGGCACTGTTCAGCAGACCACCGAGGCCATGTACAACGACGCTCGCGCCGATCCGGACATCTTCTACAACGAAGACGATGGCTACTACTACCTCACCGGTTCCACCTATGAGGTAAAGTCCACTGATTCGACCAACAACCAGAAGGACAGCTACCGTTCCATCGGCCTCAAGCGCGCCAAGACCATCAACGGTCTGAAGGATGCTGAGGAACACATCATCATCAAGCCGGAGAACGGCACTCCGGGCCACGAAGACCAGTACCCCAACTCGTTCTACGGTTGGAGCGCGTTCATTTGGGCCCAGGAGTTCCACAAGATCAACGGCAAGTGGTGGATTGTGGCCGGCTTCCACAAGGGTGCCTCGTCCGCGAACGGTGGCTGGTGCAACAACACCATCCTCATCCCGTACACCGGCGACGAGCAGTCCATCAAGGATGGCGGATTCCTCGAGGCCGAGAACTGGGGCGAGCCGACCGTGCTGGAAGGCGCCGCATTCGACGTGACGTACTTCGAGCGCGAGGAGAACGGCAAGGCCCAGGGCTACTGGCTCTTCCCGAAGAGCGCAGGCCTGTACCTTGCCAAGGCAAAGATGGGCGATGGCGTCACTCCGCTGGTGGATGGCAGCCTTGAGCACATCTATCAGGCCAGCCAGCAGTTCGAGTACGGCAAGTATGCGCCTACCCCCGGAGACAACTCTGAAGGTTCTGATCAGGCAATCGTAGAGGCACCGTTCATGTTCGAGCATGGCGACTACGTCTACATTGCCTATGCGGGTGCCACGGTGGATAAGTATTACAACACCAACGTGATGCGTGCCGCCAAGAATGCCGACCTGCAGGATCTGTCGAGCTGGACCACGGCCGACTTCCCGTCGTTCGACACCAACGACACCTACACCGGTACCTACGGTGCGGATGAGGCCTCGTACGAGCGCAAGCAGGCCGGCCCCGGCCACATCTCGCTTGCACATGATGAGGCTGGCAACATCGTCATGGCCTACCACGCACGCCCCTACCCGGAAATTCACTCCGGTTCCGCGGCGGGTGGCCTGTTCGATCAGGACCGCAATACGTGGGGCAAGGCCGTGAACGTGCGCGCCAACGGCATGCTCGACATGTCGCTGACCAAGGATCAGGAGGTCGCTCCGGCCAACCGCACGGTGACCATTACGGTGACCGTAGGCGAGCCCGATACGCCGGTTGAGCCGTCCATCACCGGCATCCGCGTCAAGAGCGAGCCGACAAAGACCAAGTACACGGTGGGCGAGCAGTTCTCCGCCGATGGTCTTGTGATCGAGGCGACGATGTCCGACGGCACGGTGAAGACGCTCGATGCCGCCGACTACACGGTCGGCGACGTGGACATGTCCGCTGTGGGCACCAAGACCGTCACCGTCGCGCTCAAGGCCAACGATCAGCTCACCACGTCGTTCGTGGTGACCGTGAGTGCCAAGACCGAGCCTGGTAAGCCCGGTTCGGGCGACGGTTCCGGCGATGGTGCAGGCGGCGATAACGGTAACGCTGGTACGGGGGCGGACTCCGGTCTGCCGTCCTCTGGTGCCGCCGTGCTCGGCCTTGGTGGTGCCGTGGTTGTGCTCGCCGTTGCCGGCATCTCTCTCACTATCTGGCGCAAGCGTCGCGCCTGAGCGGATCCAAATGCTCCCTCTCAGTCGGCTTCTGGCGGACGGAGAGGGAGCACCTAGTATCACCATAACTTCAATCTTCAATCCATAACTGAACACAAAACCAAAACCCACAATCAGAGGAGACATATGGGTAAGTGGAAGAAAGCGGTGGCAGCTCTTGCAGCTGTCCCGATGCTGATGGCGCTGGCGCCAGCAGCAAATGCGGTTGAATCGGATACCACCGATTCATCGGCCGCGCAGCGGGCGCTGGCAGCAGCCCTGAAATCAAATGCCAAGGCAGCGGCAGACAGCGATCTGCTCGCCAGTCTTGATTTCGACAACGTCGCTGCAGGCGCTACTGGCACTATTGTCGATGACACCACCGGCACCAAGGCGACCATCAACGGTGCTGCCGCAGTGGCTACCAGCAAGGACGGCACTGCTGCAGTTCGGCTCGGTTCTGGATTCTGGCTGAATGTGACTAAGTCGGACGATTCTGCCGTGCTCAAGGGCCTGGATGCGGTCACGATTTCGTACGATTCCAAGTCCGCCAGCACCAATCAGGGCTGGTCGGTATTTGCGGCACCGAATACGAATGCGCAGACCTACCAGCAAGAGCATTACCTCGGCGTGATGGATCGCACCACTTCGGTGAACGTTGAGCGTTACAACAACGCTGGTAAGCGCGACACCACCGGCAATGTGAGCAAGGATGGTCTCGCCAGCCAGTGGCGTCACGTCGATTTGGTCATCGACGAGGCCGCTTCCACGCTGTACATTGACGGTGAGCAGGCCGCAACCGTAGCCCCAGCTGATGGCGCGAGCTTCGCTCAGCTCACCGATATTCTCGGCGCAGACGGCGGCGTGCTGCAGATCGGCAAGGCCAACTGGGTGAATGGCGAATACTATACCGGCGCACTTGACAACCTCAAGATTTACGGCTCTGCGCATACTGCTGACCAAATCAAGGAAGCCTACGATTCCACGAAGTCCGATGCCGCCAAGGCCGACGCTAATGCGCTGACCATTAACAACGGCAGCACTGATGTGTATTCCAACATCACACTTCCGGCCAAGGGCTCGGTTAACGGTTCCGCGATTACGTGGAAATCCAGCAACGCAAAGGTCATTACCGATGCGGCAGATGGTGACATCGCAGCTGGTGTCGTTGCTCGTCAGAAAACCGACACCAAGGTGACGCTCACTGCCACCATTACCGATGCTGACGGCAACACGGAAACCAAGGAATTCGAGCTGACCGTCAAGGCCGCCGTCGAACAGCCGAAGACCACGGACTATCTGTTTGCGCACTTCACCGGCACCGAAGGTAGCGCTACCGACGAGCAGATGTACTTCGCCACCAGCAAGGATGGCCTGAGCTGGCATGACACCCGCGAGTCCGGCGATCCGGTACTCAGCTGGAACAACAGCCAGACCGGCAACTCTCGTGGTAAGGACAACGGCGTGCGCGACCCGTATCTGGTCCGCTCTCCGGAAGGCGACACCGTCTACCTCATCGCTACCGAGCTGAGCATCCATAACCGTGGCGGTTGGGGCGCGGCCACCGCTACCACCAATGGCAGCACCAACCTAATCGTGTGGGAGTCGCATGACTTCGTCAACTGGAGCGAACCGCGCGCCGTTGACGTTGCCTCTCAGATTCCGGGAGCCGGCATGGCTTGGGCTCCGGAAGCCTACTGGGATGATGTGAACAAGCAGTACATGGTGTACTGGGCCACTGCTTCCGACGCGGACAACAAGTCCGGCGATCGCACCAATATGTACTACTCCACCACGCGTGATTTCGTGAACTTCACGACGCCTGTCAAGTGGATCGACCGAGTCAAGTCCGTTATCGATACCACGATGATTAAGGCCGATGACGGCTATTACTATCGTGTGTCCGGTGACACGTACCTCGGTGTTGAGCGTAGCAAGGATCCGTATGCCACAACGCTCACCACTGGTGACACAATTGCGAATGGTTACTACAACACTGACAGTGATCCGAACCAGTGGACGCTTGTCGGTACATTCGGTGACCTGACTGGTACCGGTCTGACCGGTGCGCAGCTGGAAGGCCCGGAGCTGTTCTTCTACAATGAAGATGACGTGCAGACCAGTGATGCGGGCAAGAAGATGCTCTACGGTCTGATGTGGGACCAGTACTCAGCCGGTAAGGGTTACACCCCATACCGTTCTGCCGATTTAGGCAGCACTGATAAGGCTGATTGGGGCTTTGCCTCTGATGTGAACTTCGGTTCGCTCAAGAAGCGTCACGGCACCATCCTGCCTGTCACTGAAACCGAGTACAACGCAATCCTGAAGGCATTCGATAAGAACAAGGACACCGAGCCAGTCACACCCGATGAAGACGGCTCCGGTCCGATTGCCGAGTATGACTTCGAAGACAGCAAGGGTACCGACACCACTGAGAACAGCAACGACTTGACCTTCAACGGCAACGCCAAGGTCTCCGAGGATGCCGAAAAGGGCAAGGTGCTTAAGCTCGACGGCTCTGACGGCACCTACGCCGAGTTCCCGAAGGGCCTGTTCGATGGCCGTAACAAGCTGACTGTGCAGATGGATGTCAAGTCGGAGATCAATAAAAACCAGTTCACGTTCGCTTTCGGCCAGAACTCCACCAAGTACTACTTCCTGAAGTACAACAACTCCGGCGAGCTCGCCAGCCGCATCACCACCAACTCGTATGGTGCGGAGGACGCGGCTAACGCTACGTTGTCTGGCAACGGCGCATGGCATCGTGTCACGGTCACGTTGGACGACAACGTGATGACCGTGTACTCTGACGGTGCGCAGGTGGCTCAGAACAAGGCGACCAAGAACAAGGTCACCGATTTGGGTAACGATCTGCTGGCCTACTTGGGCAAGTCCTTCTACAACGACCCATACTTCAAGGGTTCGTTCGACAATGTGAACGTGTGGAACCGCGCGCTCACTGCTCAGGAGGTCGAGAAGACCAGCCCGATTGCTCTGCAGGGTATTTCTGTGGGCACTGTGCCGTCCGACCCGAACTCGCTGCGTGGCACTGACGACCACTCTCAGGTGCGTTCCACCCTCGACTGGTCCGCGAAGACCGTCACCACCGTGCTCAACCGCCGTGGCGACGCGGCCAAGGTGCCCGTCAAGGTGACCGTCAACCGTGGCGACGACTCCATCAAGCTCACCCTTGATGGTCAGGCGTTCACCAATGGTGGTACGGCCGACCTGACTAAGGACCGTACTTTGGTTGTCGATTTGGGTGACGGTAATACGGAAACCTGGACGCTGAAGAAGGTCACCGTGGGCAACAACCCGGTACTGCCCGGCCAGTACGCCGACCCGGACATCGACTACTTCGACGGCAAGTTCTGGATCTACCCGACCACCGACGGCTTCTCCGGCTGGAGCGGCAACTACTTCCATGCGTTCAGCTCCACCGACTTGGTGAACTGGACCGACGAGGGCGTGATCCTCGATGTCAATAAGGACCACCAGCCGACCACCGATGGCGATGAGAACACCGCCATCTCCCCGTGGTCCGTGGGCTCCGCGTGGGCGCCGACCATCGAGAAGAAGAACGGCAAGTACTACTTCTACTACTGCGCGAAGTTGCCGAACGGTACATCCGCCATCGGCGTCGCCGTGGCCGACAACCCGGCCGGCCCGTACAAGGCCGCCGACCAACCGCTGGTCACTCGCACGATGGAAGGCGTCACCGTTGGACAGGCCATCGACCCGTCCATCTTCACCGACCCGAACACCGGCAAGTCGTACATCCTGTACGGCAACGGTTCGCCCGCCATCGCCGAACTCAACGACGACATGGTGAGCATCAAGGCCGGTACGGTGAAGAAGCTCAACGGTCTGAACGGCTTCCGCGAGTCCGTGGTCGTCGCCTACCGCGACGGCAAGTACCACTGGACCTGGTCGTGCGACGACGCCAACTCCCCGAACTACCATGTGAGGTACGGCGTCTCCGATTCCATCGACGGCACCATCACCTACAAGGGTGTGCTGCTGCAGAAGGATTCCTCCAAGAACCTGCAAGGTACCGCGCACCAGTCCGACGTGCATGTGACCGACGCGGACGGCAACGACCGTTGGCTCATGGCCTACCATCGCCACTACACGCCGCTCGGCGTGTTCACCTCCGGCCTCGGCTACCACCGTGAAACCGCCATCGACGAGATCACCTTCGACGCGGACGGCCTGATGCAGACCATTCACCCGACCGACGAAGGCGTGTCCATTGAGATGGCCGATACGACGGCGCTTGATGGCGCGATTGAAGCGGCCGACAAGCTCGGCACCGATGGCTCTGCTTACACCGAGGCCAGCTGGAAGGCATTCGAGGATGCGCTCGCCGCAGCCAAGACGGCCAAGCAGACCTTCCTTGACTCCGGCCTGTCTCAGGCTGATGTCGATGCCGCCGCCAAGGCCCTGACCGACGCGCAGAATGCGTTGGAGGAGAGCCAGCCCGAGCCAGAGCACCCGGCCGCAGGCACGATCCTCTCCATCGCCGTGACCGCGCAGCCCGCCAAGGCCGAGTACAAGGTCGGTGAAGCGCTCGACACTGCCGGTCTGGTCGTCACCGCGACCGTGGCCGATGGCAACGGCGGCTCCGCCACCCGCGAGCTCGCCGCCGATGAGTACGAGCTGCTCGGCTTCGACTCCTCGAAGGCCTCCGACAAGATGACCGTGACCGTGCAGTCTGTGGCCGATTCGACCAAGACCGCCACGTTCACCGTGAAGGTCGTTGCCGACGAGACGCCGACTCCGGATCCCGATCTGGCCACTGAGGAAGAGCTCAAGCAGCTCGAAGATGCCATTGCCAAGGCCGAAGCCGAGAATCTGAACCAGGACGATTACACCGCCGATTCGTGGAAGGCTTACGCCGATGCGCTGGCCCAAGCGAAGAAGGTGCTCGCCAAGGAGAACGCCACCTCCACCGAGGTCCAGGATGCGATTCGTCACCTGACCGAGGCCCGCAAGGCCCTCGTGAAGGTCTCCGCTGATGGCAAGAAGCCGGGTGCCGTCATCTCCGACACTGGTGCCGCCGTCTTCGGCGTGGCTGGTACCGTGGTGGTCCTCGCCGCCGCCGGTATCGCCCTGACCATCTGGCGCAAGCGCCGTATCTGACCCCTCATTTGCAAAAAACTCTCAC
>OMFZ01000335.1_pt1 | contig 27515 bp, 14 predicted proteins | sample 1645711 | NCBI WGS metagenome assembly OMFZ01 (sample SAMEA103958147, study PRJEB25191) | human gut metagenome | biome: human-associated habitat [ENVO:00009003]; feature: intestine environment [ENVO:2100002]; material: feces | place: Germany | collected 2013/2015 | reverse complement strand
CTCTTTTTACAAAAAAAAAATCAGATGAGGTCATAAATACCCATTTAGACAGAGCCAACTTCGTATTTGCTCCGTACCAACTCCCCATAAAAACATAAAATAATTCAAGATCATTCACTACACTTGCGGAACTTAAGCAAAATGACAAAATGTAAATCGTGATATCCTACGTTTCATCCTTTCGTATCAATTGTAGCATACCAATAGATAATATGATAATGATAAACTAAGGTTTTATTCTTCCAGAAGGGCCTTTTTGACAGAAAACCTTATTGCTGATAATGGGGAAATACAAACGTATTGAAGAGAAATATCGTATTTCACTATCTTATTGCCATATTGGACTGATTGCGTAAATCCTGATATGCTTTGGCCAATCAAGCTTAGGGAAAAGAACGTTAGCCTGCGAAACTTAAATATAGAATAATAGCTCCGGAACGATATTTTTCAATTAACTTTATCCCCTGAAAACAATTGGTAGGTTTCAACGTTACACTATAATAAAAAGACATCATGAAAAAACAAATCATTAGCATGGCGGTCATGGCAGTTGTATTTGCTGCCTGTGGTGGTTCTAAAGCTCCCGCTACCGTAGTAGGATCATGGGTAATGCCCATTAACGGGCAACCTGGAGAAGTGCAAGGAATCAAACTGGAAGAGAATGGAGAAGCATCTTCCATTAATATGCACACTTTGATATACAAAGAATGGGAACAACAAGGTGACCAGCTTTATCTGACAGTAAAAAGTATCGGTAATGGAATAGAGATTGAAGGTGTGGATACACTGAAGATTGACAAGCTAACGCCGGATTCGTTAGTGTTAAGTTCCAATTATGGATATACTCTGGAGTATGTAAGGCAGAAATAATACAAACTGCAATATATAAATCCCTGACGACTTTAAAGTATTAAATATCGTCAGGGATTTCTTCCTAACCTAACCAATCAATTTACCTTGAACGTATTTCTCTACGCATAAATATGATATAAGAGAGTGCAAAACAGAGAATTGTAACTGCAATCAATCCTGTTAGCTGTGGCCATATAACCAGCAAACTCTGTCCCAATGGGAGAGGGCTGGGTATTGCCCCTTGAACCTGCTCCATCATTAACGGTCCCAAGCTTCGAAGTGATGGCATCAGCAATACAGAAGTTGCCTGATTGAATAATTCGCACGGATTCAATGACATTATGCCCCAAACTATTTTTTGATAACCGACAACATAATAAGGCGGCATCATATCAGAAGGCATGAACATCTTAGCAATCCAATTGACAATCATCGTATAAAACACACTGAAAAACAACCATATCGCCAGAGAAGCCAAAGCTGAAGTAGCCGTCTGCCGGAAGCAGAGCGAGAACAGTATCGCCATATTCAACCAAAGACCTACATAGAAAACACTTAGGATCAAAAAAGAAATGATACGGGCAAATTCTTCCGGTGTAGGTGGAATACCGATGGCTATCAGCCCAGCTCCCATTACCAAAAAACCTAATACAAACAGCATAATTGTAATCACAATCAGTGCAGCAACAAATTTGGCATTGATTATACAATCACGGTGTATCGGCTGTGATAATATACGGCATAATGTCCCTTTGTTCAGTTCCGAATTCATGGCATCAAATCCTAAGGCAATACCTAACAGCGGCCCTAAAAAGTTGATGAACAAAACAAAAGAAGGCAATGTGCCATCGGATACGGTAAACAATTTCAAGAAGAAAAAAGTATCTTCCACATCACCTGATTTGACAGCCTCATGCATACTGGTGAGTGATGTATACAAGGCTCCCAAGCAAGTGAGCGTGATAATGGCAAGTAAAATAATAAAGCGCCAACTACGCACATGATCCCGGATTTCTTTATTCACAATAACCCAGAAAGGCTGCTCAATTCCGTTCATACGTCTCACCTCCTTCCTTTATATAATTATTGTAGATATCAATAAGTTCTACTTGTTTACCTTCCATTTCTCTAAGATCAAGCTGTGCCAGTAATTCTCCGTGATTAAATAAGCCCACACGATCACAAGCTTTCTGTACCTGATCCAGATTATGTGAGGAAAATAACACGGTGAAGGAATGAACCCTACTCAAATTACGAATCAATTCTATAAATTCCTGAATTCCGGCAGGATCGATACCGGATGTCGGCTCGTCCAAAATAATGATTTCCGGATTCTTTATCAATACATCCGCTAAACCCAAACGTTGCCTCATACCGCGGGAATACTTTCCGGTCTTTTTATTCACCTGTTCGGCAAGTCCAACCCGACGCATAAGTTCCTTTGCTTTCTCTTCAGCCTCTTTCCTTGAAAAGCCGTTCAGAAGTGCTGTATAGATGAGGTTTTCCAACCCGGTCATATCATCGTAAAAGCCTAAATCTTCAGGAAGATAACCAATTTTCCTCTTGACTTCAATAGGATTTGTAGTGGAGTCTATTCCACAAATTTCCACTTTACCGGAAGTTGGTTCTGTCAACCCCAGCATCATCAGGATAGTTGTGGATTTTCCCGCACCATTCGGACCCAATAATCCGAAAATCTCTCCTTTGCAGATTGACAGGCTAATATGGTCTACAGCAGTGAAATTACCGTATTTTTTGGTTAAATCGGTAAGTACAATCACTTGTTCGCCCATAATTACCTCCTTCCATATTTTCGGAATAGGTAATAGACACCTCCCACAGCTACAACGATGACTAATATTCCTACCCAACCCCAAAGCATTGGTGTTTTTACTGCAATTCTGAATTGTGCAGTTGCATTTACTTCGGGAGTTCTGGCTTCCATTGTTGCTACATAGTCGCCTGGCAAAGCTTTTTTCGAAGCTTTCATTATAGCCGTAACAGTAGATGTTTCTCCGGCTTTTAATATTTCTATTTTGGCAGGTTCAAAAGATACTTCCCAATCTTTTGGCTTACCGGATGAGAGTTGAATATCCTTTAATAAAGAGGAACCTGTGTTTCTGACAACTAATTCCAGACGCTTCACATCTCCGGCAGTTATTTCAGTACTCAACAATCCCCGTGGAGTAGTCAGTTCCATTTGATATGTACCGGTAACCACCACTTCCAAATCCAGATCAGCAGAAGTATTACCGGCTACTGCACGTACTGAAATCTTATAATTCCCAGCTTCAACATTAGCCGGCGGAGTGACGTCTATCGACACATTCTGGCTGGCATTCGCTTCTACTTGTGCGGAAGTTGCCTGCTTATAATTAGGTTTAAAAATTACATTCCATCCTCTGGGCGCATTAGACATCAATGCATATAACTGCTGATCAGCCGTCTGATTCTTCAGTACGGCATTAAAAGTAAATGTCGATTTTGAGTTACCCTGCATATTGGGCTGATCAGTAGTAAATTCAGTCTGATAAGTGCCTTGCTGAGCTACGGTGACAGTTAAAGGAAGTTGACAGTCTCCAGCGGCTACAACAAAATTGTAGCTACCCTTGTTTATTTTTAATGGAACTTCCAATTTCAAGTTAAAGTCTTTCTTTTCACTAGGCAGGACAGCTAATTTGTTAATATTCCAACCACCGGATTTCAATTCACGTTTCCAACTTGCTGGTAATCCTGTAACAGACAGATCTACATTGACCGGAATATCCGAATTATTGATTAAATCAATTTTGTAATCAATACTCGTTCCCGGAGAAACAGAAATCTTTGTATAAGGAGAATAAAGAAACACGCTTGGAATTGAGTCAGAGGCGTGTGTGTAATTCACGGGTATTAAACCCAACAAAATAGTTAATAGCAGCAAATAATTAGTTCGCATAATCATATAGAATTTTATGGTTAATTAAATATGAGTTATCGATTTATGTGGCTGCAAAAATAAATAATGGAAAAATTAGTAGCTGTTAAAAGCAATAAAATATCGGCACAGAATTTTTATGATTATATAATATTTATGTTTTTTAATAGACACAGAACAACCTTTTGCTGGTGCAGTATTTATCTAACAGAATTGTAAAGTAAAACAACTCCCTTTTCCCGGTTCCGAATAAACGGTAATATTTCCTCCATGCTGATTCATAATCTGCTTGCAAAGACTGAGTCCGATACCCGAACCAGCAATTTTTGTTGTGAAGAATGGAACAAATATTTTATCCTGTACTTCAGGTAAGATACCTTCACCATTATCCCGAACAGTAATAGTACAACGCCATGCAGTAAGAGAAGAAGTCACTTTCGGTGCAAAAACAGCTTTAACCTCAATCTTGGGCGTTTCGCGGCGGGCAGATGCTTCACGAGCATTTTTCAACAGATTAATAAGCACTTGTTCTATCTGAGCACGATCCACATCCAGTGTTTTCTCCAAAGGTGGAAGCTCGAAATGAATAGTTTCATCAGGAAAAAGTTTCTGTAAATCGGTGAATAGTTCCCGAACCGGCACGCTGGCACAAACAGGAGCGGGGAGACGGGTAAGACGACGATAGTTTTCTACAAAACCTAATAGTCCCTTACTACGTCGATGAATGGTTTGCATAGCTTGTAGCATTACAGCATATTCTTTCTCGCCCGCTGCATCTTTTAATGTAACGGGTACACCACGCTCACTAAGTGTTTCAGAGAGGGAAATGATAGGAGTAATGGAATTCATGATTTCATGAGTGAGTACACGTATCAACTTTTGCCAGGCTTCCATTTCATTCCGTTCCAGTACAGAATGAATATTCTTCAAACTGATAAGGCGCCTCTCCATGCCACGGGCTACAAAGAGAGTGGTAGCTACTGCCATTTCTAAAGTGGTTCCATTTCGATGAATACGTATGACCTGCGTTTCACCGGAAGGAAGGCTCAAAAGCTCGGCCGGCAATTGCGGATCTTGCCCTAACTGGGCAGTAGCAGCACGATTCAGCCACTCAATACGTCCGGACATATCAGTCACTAATACAGCAGTATCTACCTTGTTCAGCAGACTTTCGTAATACTGATGTTTTATTTCTTCTTCCAACAGGCGGGCACGAAATGCCTGCAAGGTTTCAGATAGCTCTACAGCCATTTCTGTCATCAGTTTATTTTTATAAGGTGGACGGAAAGCTTGTGTCATGTCATTATAACGCAAACTGTCCGTCAGGCGACGCATCATCTGCAATTGCTTCATCTGTATATAATAAAGGTGTATTCCTGTCCCCAGAAGAAACAGGAATGTTATAAGCATGCTAAACCATAAATCAGCACAATATAACACATAAACACCAACAGAAAGTATTGCCAGCAGACAGATATGCAAGATAACAACCAAGGAATACTGCTTCATATTATTTCTTAATTTATAATCCCAGTTTCTCAATCTTCCTATACAATGCAAAGCGCGTAATTCCCAAATATTCCGCAGCACGTGTCATATTACCCTCGCTCAACCGCATTGCCTTTTCTACAGCCTGCCGTTCCAATTGTTCCAGATTAAGTATTTCTTCTTCTTTTTTAAGACGGGGGGAGGAAGCTTGGAACAAGAAATTATCGGGGCGAAGCAATGAACCGTCACCCAAAATCACCGCACGCTCCATCGTATGCTGTAACTCACGCACATTTCCCGGCCAGGAATAACGCAGTAATTTAGCTTTTGCTTCACGTGTCAAGCCCCGCATTTCCTTTTGATATTTCCGGGCATAACGCTGCAAGAAATAATCTGCCAGAAGAATAATATCATTTCCCCGTTCCCTCAAAGGAGGAATATGTAGTTCAATCGTATTGATACGATAAAGTAAATCCTGCCGGAAATTCCCTTCTTCCACCAGATGGCGGATATCCGCATTTGTAGCACAAATCAAGCGTACGTCGATGGATACAGATTGTGTACTACCCAAACGACTGATCTGTCGTTTTTCAATAGCAGTCAGCAGTTTTGCTTGCATAGGCAGTGACAGATTTCCTATTTCATCCAAAAACAATGTACCTCCCGTTGCCACCTCCATCCGTCCGGCTTTCGGTTTCCGGGCATCAGTAAATGCACCTTTTTCATAGCCAAATAATTCACTCTCAAACAATTGTTCTGGGATACTGCCAAGATCAATTGTAACGAATGGCCGTCCGTAACGTGGCGAACAACGGTATAACAAACGGGCTATCACATCTTTTCCTGTTCCATTTTCACCAAGTACAAGAATGTTAGCATCTGTATCACGCAGCTTCTCTATCGTGGCAAACACTTCCTGCATCGCGGCAGATTCACCAATAATAGATTCTTCCACACTACTTCCCGCACCGCTAAGTACCTCCACTTGTTCTTTTAGCAGATTAACTTCACAGCGGGAACGGCGTAACTTAATACCGGATGAGAGTGTAGCAAGTAGTTTTTCTTTTTCCCACGGTTTCGGGATGAAATCGGTAGCACCCGCTTTAATGGCCCGTACCGCTTTATCTGTATCTGCATATGCTGTCATAAAAATAACAACCGCCTGAGGATCAATACGCAAGATTTGTTCCAAACTCTCAAAGCCTTCCTGCCCACTGATGGCGTCGCGACTGAAGTTCATATCCAGCAGGATAATGTCCGGCTGGAATGTCGTCATGAAATATTCGATACGATCGGGGGTTACTGCTACTTTTATTTTTTCCGCATAAGGTTCCAACAGAAGGTTGAGGGCAAAAAGTACATCCTCATTATCATCTACTATTAATATTTTTCCTAATTGTTCCATACGAAGCTATTATTATCCGATAATCTTTTCTGCAATATGAATATATCCGATGTGCAAAGATAAACAATATATCGATGTGTTGTGTGTGCGTATGCGCACTATTTTTGTGCGGTATGGCACACGCTCAATTTACATCATACAGAAGTATAACATTGTAATACAAAGCATTACATCTTTGGCATAAGATTTGAATCTCTTCTACCAAAAGGAACATACTATGTACAAAAAAATACTTTTATTATTAATAGCTTGCGGAACTCTTATAACTATTGATGCGCAGGAACACACTATGGAGTTGACATTAGGTCAGACCATAGAGCGTGCCCGCCGACAATCACCCGATGCGCAAACAGCCCAACACAGTTTTCGTTCCGCCTACTGGAACTACAAATATTATCGGGCCAACTATTTGCCCGCCTTGAAATTAACTTCCGATCCGTATCTGAATCGTGCCATCAACAAAATTACAATGAGCGATGGTAGCGTGAAATTTGTGGAACAAAACTTATTAAGTACCGACCTCACCTTAAGCCTGACACAGAATATTCCTTGGACAGGTGGTACACTGTTCGTGGAAACTTCTGCCCAGCGGCTTGATTTATTTAGTGACAACTCTACCTCCTGGCAGACATCACCCATAAACGTCGGCTATAGTCAGTCTCTTTTTGGATATAATAGTCTGAAATGGAATCGTCGTATCGAACCATTGCGTTACCAGGAAGCCAAGAAAACTTATGTGGAAACCCTGGAGCTCGTTGCTGCCAATGCTACGCAGAAATTCTTTGCCCTTGCCACTGCACAAAGCAACTACGAAATAGCTTCTACCAACTATGCCAATGCAGACACCTTATATACATATGCACAAGGGCGCTATAATATAGGTACCATTACCGAAAACGAGATGCTACAATTGGAACTTAATAAGCTGACCGAAGAGACAAATCGTATGAATGCCCATATCGAAGTAGAAAATTGCATGCAAGAGCTCCGTTCGTATCTCGGTATCCAGGAGGATATATTGATCAAAGTAGATGTCAGCGATCATGTTCCCAATCTTCACATAGACCTAAGCACAGCTTTAATCACAGCACGTCAAAACAGCCCGGATATACTGGACATGCAGCGACGCAAGCTGGAAAGCGAAAGCCGGGTAGCCAGTGCCCGTGCCAATGCCGGACTGAAAGCCGATCTTTACTTGCGTTTCGGACTGACTCAGACCGGCAATAAACTGAAAGACGCTTATCACAATCCCTTGGACCAACAATATGTCACCCTCGGCATTAGTCTGCCTATATTGGATTGGGGACGTGGCAAAGGACAGGTCCGGGTAGCCCGTTCTAATCGTGACTTAACTTATACTCAAGTAGAGCAGGATAAGACAGACTTTGAACTGAATGTCCGCAAACTGGTGAAACAATTCAATTTACAATCCCAGCGCGTACATATTGCCGCCCGCACCGATGAGACGGCTCAACGACGTGCAGATGTAGCCCGACGACTTTATATCCTGGGAAAGTCTACCGTACTCGACCTCAATGCTTCCATCAGTGAAAAAGATGCCGCCCGACGAAATTACATCACTGCACTATATAACTACTGGAGTTTATACTACACCCTCCGCAGTATCACACTTTATGATTTTGAAGTAGATGCACCGCTGACAGAAACAGAAAGAATAGAGGAAGTGATGGACAAGATGATAAAAAAATAAAGGGACATATTATAAACTTGACTATAAATTGTAAAACAATAAAGATATTATGGATATTAAACTCGAAAAGAAGCCTTGGTACATCCGCTACCGCTATTACCTAGCAGGAGGAATTCTATTCCTTGCTTTCATTATTTACGTTATCATCCTTTCTGCCGGTCCCAGCAAGCTTCGCATCGACCAGGAGAATGTGCAGATTGCCGAAGTCAAAAATGATAAATTCATGGAATATGTAGACGTGGAAGGACTTATACAACCCATCCTCACCATTATCGTTAATGCCCGTGAATCAGGAAGTGTAGACCGTATAGTAGGTGAGGAGGGAAGTTTACTTCAAAAAGGAGATACAATCCTTGTGCTCGAAAACCCTGATCTGATACACAACATTGAAGAACAACGTGATGATTTGGAGAAGCAATTGATTTCTTTCCGTGAAAAAGAAATTGAGATGGAACAGAAGAGCCTGACCCTCCAGCAACAAACTTTGCAAACCAACTATGAGTTGGCCCGTCTTCAAAAAAGTTTCAATCTTGATAAAGAAGAATATAAAATGGGGATAAAAAGTAAAGCTCAACTGGAAGTTGCCGAAGATGAGTATAATTATAATGTAAAGAAAGCAAAGTTACAACGCGAGAGTTTGCGTCAGGATTCTGTTGTTGCCATTATCCGCAAAGACCTGATTCATAATGATCGGGAACGTGAACGTAAAAAGTATGAACGCGCTTGCGAACGACTGGATAATTTAGTTATTAAGGCTCCCGTAGCCGGACAACTCAGCTTCGTGAAAGTAACTCCGGGGCAGCAAGTATCATCCAACCAAGGTATTGCCGAAATCAAGGTACTAGACCAATATAAAATACACACTTCACTCAGTGAATACTACATAGACCGTATCACTACAGGGCTTCCCGCCACAATTAATTATCAGGGGCGTAAATATTCACTCCGTATTACAAAGGTAGTTCCCGAAGTAAAAGACCGCACTTTCGATGTCGACTTAGTATTTACCGGAGAGATGCCCGACAATGTACGTGTAGGAAAGAGCTTTCGTGTACAGATAGAGTTGGGACAACCCGAACAGGCCATCGTTATCCCACGCGGTAATTTCTATCAGGCTACCGGTGGTCAATGGATTTACAAACTAAACGCATCCAAAACGAAAGCAATTCGTGTCCCTCTCAGTATCGGACGCCAGAATCCCCAGCAATACGAGATTACAGACGGTTTACAGCCGGGAGATTGGGTTATTACGACGGGATATGATAACTTTGGCGAAGCGGAAGAACTGATATTAAAATAAGGAACAAATACAGCATCATCAGAGAATAGCAAAATAACAGAAAGAGATTAATATAATAAAGACTGAAATATGAAAACACTCAAATATGCCTGGCGCTTCCTGATACGCTCCAAATCATATACGATTATTAATCTACTGGGGCTGGCCTTCAGTCTGGCATGTTGCATTATTCTATTCCGCTATATTCACAGGGAATTGACAGTGGATAGCCATTGCATTGACCGGGAACAGGTTTATGGTGTCAAAGCGGATATGGGTGGCAATAAATATTTAAGTATGCTTATTAATAGGGGAGATAGCAGCCTTATCGATCAACGCTACATCAATAAGCAGAGCAACTTCATTCCGTTGGAGAAAGACCATATAATGGTTGGGGCAAATCGGTTTCCTTCGCGAATCATCGTAACAGACAGTATTTTTTTTCAGCTATTCCGCTACCCGGTGGTGCAGGGAAATATTACATTACCTTCTCCGCACTCCGCTTTAGTTACAGAGGCATTTGCCCACAAGCTCTTCGGTAAGGAGAATCCGGTAGGTAAAATCATCCGTTGTTCTAATGGAAAGGACATAACCATTGAGGGTGTATTGGGTAATCCCGGAAACAAGACTTTCCTGCAGTTCGATGTAGTATTGTCTAAAGCCTTATCTGATAATTGGGAACGTATGGCTATAGACTTGTTTTCATTCATGCCGGGCACTGATATAAATAAGCTAAACAAAACAGGTAGTATCCCAAGATATATAAACTCGCCCGAAAGCGGTGATACGCGTACTTATACTTATTCTTTGATTCCCGTCAAACAATTCTATTGGGATAGCTCCATCAGTAATGAGGAGACATTGATGTTCTCTGCCGGCAGCTATTCCCATCTGTGGATTATGATAGGAGTATGCCTATTAGTGCTATTAGCAGGTATTATTAATTTCATCAATATCTATCTGGTTGTCATGCTCCGGAGGGGAAAAGAATACGGATTGAAAAAGGTGTTCGGTGCAAGGGGTAAAGAACTATTTCTTAATATATGGATAGAGAATACTTTGTTGGTATCAGCCGCTATGCTCATAGCTTGGGTGTTTGTAGAAGTAAGTACTGTGCCAGTGAGAAATCTTTTCAATCATCAGTTTAGCTATACGACATTTGACTGGCAATTATCATTAGGCATATTGGTAGTACTCCCATTGGTTACTTCTCTTTATCCATTCATCAAATACAATTATACTCCCCCTATTGTCTCCATCCGTTCTATAGGTTCGGAAAGTCGTTCAATACATTCACGGATCCTATTTCTGGGGATTCAGTACGTACTCACTTTTTTATTGGTAGTAATCTCGCTTTATTTCAATAATCAACTGAATATGTTGCTTAGTACCGAACCGGGGTTTCGTACCAAAGATATTATCATTGCTCAGCTGACTTACGAATCAAAGGATTTTAATACTTACACGGAAGAGAGCATGAAACAACAGCAGGAGCGAGTGAACGCATTAAATAAGGAGCTTTCTTCCTGTCCCTATATAGAAGATTTTGAGACTAGCTATATTGACATTCTTAAAGGAGATTATGGCAGTGATTATATAAACGAGCAAGGGAGGAAGATCTACCTGAATATGCGTCTTGCCACGCCTCATTTTTTTCGGGTCTATGATATTAAATTTATCGAAGGCGAGCTCCCCGATTTATCAGATAAAGGCTTTTTCGGAGTTCTGGTGGTGAATAAGGCAGCTATGAAAGCCTTAAACTACACCACTTGTCAAGGTGCCAGCATAGAAAATCCCCTGAAAAGAGGAAACGAATCCAAAACCCAACCCATTGTAGCGGTGGTAGATGATTACTACAACGGACATTTAACTTTAGGAAAGAAACCTACTGTTTATATGGTGAGCAATCAGATGAACGGCGATGTCTATCAGATAGCCTGTGTGCCGGGTAAAAAGAAAGAAGTGCTTGAGTTCCTACGTAAAACGGAATTAAAGATTTATGGCAGTGAAGATTTTGAATACAGCATTCTGGAGGAAGACGTAAAAGCAATCTATGCCCAGGACAGACAAACAAGCATTATTTATTCCGTTTTTGCTTGTATTGCGATTATAATTGTAGGTCTCGGGCTATTCGGTATTTCTCTGTTTGATATCCGACAGCGATATCGGGAAATAGCCATCCGCAAAGTAAACGGAGCACAATTGAGAAATCTGTATGTAGTTCTGTTCCGCAAGTACATTTGGGTAATAGGAATTTCCATATTGATTACCATACCTTTATCCTATTACCTGATATACATCTATACGCAAGATTTTGTAGTGAAAGCTCCTATCAGCATATTCATTTATTCCATAGCCATACTGATAGTTTCTGGCATTTCGTTAGGTACATTGTTCTGGCAAGTGAATAAAGCTGCACGGATTAATCCGGCAAAAATTATGAAAAGCGAATAAGAAATAAAATATAACTAAAATATAGAAAGACTGAAATATGAAAACACTCAAATACGCCTGGCGCTTCCTGATACGTTCCAAGTCATATACGATCATTAATGTCATTGGTCTGGCACTCAGCCTGGCATGTACCATCATATTAGTACGCTACATTCACCGTGAGTTGCAAGTGAACACGCACTGCACCCATGCTGAAAGGACTTTTATCCCGCTACGGGAAATTGATGGCAATGTATTCCCTGGCAGTGTGAATAAAGACAGTGGTGCGGATACGGCTTACTACGCTCCCGAAGCCATAGAAAAGAGAAGTTACTTCATCACACTGGACAATGACAATGTAACCATCGATGAGAAACCTTATACCGTCCAAGCATTGGTAGCAGACACAGCATTCTTGCACTTCTTTCACTACCCATTGAAAGGTAAACACATAGAAGCGCCTGAAGAAGTACTCATTACCCGTCAGTTTGCCAAACGTGTGTTCGGAGATAAGAATCCTATAGGACAAACGATAGGATACTCCGGAGGCAAGCTGTTGACGATCTGTGGTATATTGGAAGAACCGGCATGCAAATCTTCGCTAACATTTGATATACTGATAAATCTGGAACTGAAAACCAGAAGAGAGTGGAGCAAAATGTATATAGAAATCCTGCGTTTTATGCCCGGAGTAGATGTAGATGCCATTAATGCTATCAGCCATGTGAAGCGACAAACAGAATGGGGATATATGGTGAGTTACGACTTTATTCCTGTCAGTCAACTCTACTGGAATAAGGGATTGGCTGCCATGGCCGATCAACCGAATATGTGGCATTACAGCAGTCGTTCGCACATTCTGGTACTTATGGGAGTATGCCTGTTATTATTGCTGGCAGGCATACTAAACTTCGTCAACATCTATCTGGTTTTTATGCTGAAACGTTCCAAGGAGTATGGTATCAAGAAAGTATTCGGCATCCGTGGACGTGCACTCTTCCTCCAGTTATGGACGGAAAATATGTTGATGATCGTCATCTCGCTGCTGCTGGCCTGGTTCTTTATCGAAATATTTTCGGGATATGCCAGCAGGTTGCTGGGCAGCGATGTACCTTATACGGCTTTCGACTGGCAACTGTCGCTCGGTGTGCTGGTGCTTTTGCCATTACTCACTACTGTATATCCTTTTATCAAATACAATTATCTGCCACCCATCGTGTCCATACGTTCCATCGGAAGTTCACGGCATTCTGTCGCTACACGTACGGTTTTCCTGTTTATCCAGTATAGCATCACTCTTTTGCTGATAGTCCTCTCTCTATACTTCAGCAGCCACCTCCGTTTCCTGCAAAATACCCCTCCGGGATTCAAGACGGAAGGCATACTTTATGCCAATCTGATTCCTACCCCCAAGAGCTGGGGAGGTGAAAGTGAAGCCGAAAGAAAACAGCGCTGGCAGAATACGACTACCATCCGGCAAAAACTGGATGAATGTCCTTTCATAGAACGGTGGTTCTGTGGCGATCCCTCGCAAAGTGGCATCCTCAGTAGCGGAGGCAGTACGACACTTATTAATGATAAAGACGTGAAGCTAAATATGATGGTGATGTATATACCGGCGGATTTCTTCAAGCTGTATGAACTGCAAGCAGTACAAGGTACATTGCCGGGGAAAGTGGAGGCAAAGGATTATTCAGAGAATGTAGTTGTCATGAATGAGGCAGCTTTGAAAGCATTCGGTTATACGAAGCAGGAAGAAGCATTCGTAAGAGGAGAACAGGCACTCTGGATTACTTCCTCAATGGACGGAAAAATAGTAGAAGGCGGCCTGTCTTTGATGCCTGTAGGAACTGTCATCAAAGATTACTATACCGGCCATCTTACAGCCGGAAAGAAACCCGTGGTATACATCGTGACACCCGGTTACGGTGGAGCACAATTCCAAATAGCCTGTAAGGTCGGTAAGGAGAAGGAACTTATCAAATATTTGCAAGACACAAGAAAGGAGATTTTTCATGCGGAAGAGTTCGACTATCACTGGCTGAAAGAAGATGTTCAGGCCCTGTATGACGACGACCGCCGTGTAGCAACCGTGTTTACATTGTTTGCCACCATCTCTATTTTTGTCTCGGCATTGGGATTATTCGGACTTTCCTTATTCGACATCCGCCAACGCTACCGCGAGATAGCCATCCGCAAAGTGAATGGGGCACAATTGAAAAATCTGTATTCCGTTCTATTCCGCAAGTATATATGGGTGATAGCCGGTGCAGCATTGCTGACCATACCTTTATCTTATTATCTGATATACATCTATACACGGGATTTTATAGTGAAAGCTCCTGTTAGTATATTCATCTACCTGATCGCTATATTAGTGGTGGCAGGCATTTCGTTGGGAACATTGTTCTGGCAGGTGAATAAAGCAACCCGCATCAATCCGGCAACAATCATGAAAGCAGAATAAAGAGGTTAGTTATGATACACCATTATTTAAAAATAGCATATCGGAATCTGTTGAAGTACAGAACGCAAAGTATCATCAGTATCATCGGACTGGCAATCGGTCTGGCATGTTTTGCACTGTCTACATTCTGGGTGCAATATGAAATGACTTATGATGATTTCCATAAGGATGCAGAACGCATTTATTTGGTACGAATGGACGATTGCCACTTTGGAGGGCACTACTCTGACTTTGTGCCCTACGCGTTGGGGAATCATTTAAAAACGACTTACACTGAAATAGAAGATTTCTGTGCATCAGGTCAGAATACTCTATTCATTAAAAATGGGAAACAGATTACGGAATATCCGATGTTAATGCCTGATACAACTTTCATCCGTATGATGGATATAAAAGTTCTGGAGGGTGACAACCAATTCTTTTTATCCACCTCACCGGAAAAGAGCGGGATAGCCATTACAGAAAAAGCTGCTCAAGACTTGTTCGGTACTACCAGAGTGATTGGAGAGACCATAACAGACAATAACCGTCGGTACGAGTATCGCATAAGCGCCATTGTCAGCGATTGGGGAGAGCATTCTAACTTTAAATATGCTTTTATGGGGCGTACCAATAATGATACTTCATGGGATAACGCCAATAACAGGATGCTGATAAAAATAAAGCCCGGAACAAATGTGGATGTACTTTTAGAAAAAATGAATCAGCACTTTCCGGATGAACTCAAAAAGAACAGCTATGGTGTAACCGGATATACACGTTTCTATCTGGAGCCCATTACCTCACTGCGTTATGCGGATGAATTTATTCGTGGAGACGAACAAATAGTACGGTTCCGTTACATTGTTTATTTCTCCATCACAGGAGTGCTTATCATTCTGTGCGCATTAATCAACTATTTAACGATTTATATCGACTGTTTTCGCTCGCGTAAACGGGAAATGGCACTACGCAAAGTAAATGGAGCATCCGAACGTTCGTTATTGGCATTACTTAGTACGGACTTTCTATTTACTATTCTATTGGCTTCACTCTTAGGGATGTTCTTCGTGGAATTACTAAAACCCTGGTTCTTGCAATATTCCATGATTGTCGATACAGATATATCCATTTATGGGAATTGCATATTATACGTCGCAGGTATGTCAGTATTGGCTTTTATAGTGGCGCTATGTTCTGTTTACCTATTCCGCTGTCACTCATTGCAGAATACACTTCATAGTACTCAAATGAGTATAATGGGACATATATGCCGTAAGGGAAGCATTGTAATACAGCTTGTTGTCTGCCTTACATTTATACTTTGTACTGTCATTATGCAAATGCAACTTTATCATTTGCGTAATGTAGATATGGGAATGGATTATCGGAACCGTGCTTCCCTGGGCATCTGGATGAATGTGGACATGAATGTATGGGCAGAGAAGATAAAAGCGTTACCCATGGTAACTGAAGTTGTACGGCCTGTTTACTGGCCGCTCATCAGTATGGGTTCTTATTCAGCTTTTGAGGTAGATTCCTGGGACGGATTGAATGGGACAACTGAAAACCCAATGGGTATAGATGAAATTCTGGCAGGAGAGGAGTTCTTCAAATTCTATAACATGCAACTGGTAGCAGGAGAATGGATATCGGATAAGTCGGATGTCCGTGAAGTTAATATCATGGAAACGACAGCACGCACTATGGGATGGACACCTGAAGAAGCTATCAGCAAACACATCTTTTACTGCAATAAAGAAGTGGAACCTATGACTGTGATCGGAGTCATAAAAGACTGTGCGTACAGGTCGCCTTCCAAGGACCTGCCTCATACTGTATTTGTCAATACCAATAAATCACAGTGGATGTGGTCGCGTTGCTTTGTCCTCTTCAAGTATAAACCGGGAACCTGGGAAGAATGTCGTCGTCGCATCGAGGAAATGCAACAAGTTGAACTTCCTGACCGCAAATTATTTCTGGACAGCGAGGAAGAACGATATAATAAGTATCTGCAATCAGAAGATGCATTATCCAGTCTATTGGGATTCTCTGCAATTGTTTGTATCCTGATATCTATATTCGGCATATATTCATTGGTATCATTGACATGCGAACAACGCCGGAAAGAAATAGCTATCCGCAAAGTAAATGGGGCTACCATCAGCAATATCCTGAGCATCTTCTTTAAAGAATACGCAATGCTATTGATCGTATCTTCATTGATAGCTTTCCCTGCCGGTTATACTATTATGAAGCATTGGATAGAGACGTACAATCGTCAGGTAAGTATAGGAGCATTACCGTTCATCCTCATTTTTGCAGGGATAGCAATGGTTATCACCATAAGTATCAGCTGGCGCGTATGGCAGGCAGCACGGCAGAATCCGGCGGAAGTGATTAAAGAATAAAAACGATCTGTATCCTTTGGGAGTATAATTATAAGAAGCAATGTCGTGATGCAGAACTAGCAATCTTGTAATGTGGAATATTGCTAGTTTTGCATCACGACATTGCTTCTTATGTTCTGTTTAAGGCAGGGGTTGACTATGCCTGGATTTACCATATTATTTCTCACGTTCTTTTATTGAATAAATATAACAAATCCAAGACTAATAAAAGGTTTGTTAGGGTTCAAAATAGGGTCAGGGTCACTTATAACCCCATTTGCAGGTGATTTTTAATTCCACTAGTCAATATTGCATTGATATACAGATAGTTGATTTTAGACGGTTTTTGCAAAAAAACAAATTTCCGTAGATTCGAAATATTGTAATACGAACGATTCTTTATGAGTAAATGTTTGATACAAAAAGCAGAAAAGTGAAGCAAAAGTAATAAAGAGTGAATTATAAAATCTGATTCCTTGGTAATTTGACGCCATATCAGTGCTTTTATTTTACACCAAATTAAAATATTCTATTCATTTGAGCAGAATTTGGGGGTATAAGTGACCCTGACCCTATTTTGAACCCTTAACACCACATATTTCTTTCTATTTTTAGACTATAAAACACTGATATACAATAGTTAGTCCATCATCAAGGAGTGTATTCATGAGTGCATCTAATGCATGGTTTTTTAGAGAAAAGTAGAAGCATCTTCCCGATTATTAAAAGAGAAAAAACGCTACACCTGTTCACAGCTAGATTATTACTTCATCAAAAGTTAAGAAGTTATAGTCAGAGCCTATAACTATTCTTTGTGATTTTAAATGTACCATTTGTGCGAATATGCACTATTTTTGTGCAGTATAGCACACTAAAGTAATATTACTAAAACAAATATTTACCTGAAAAACAATCTGTTATAACTTTGGCACGAGATTTGAATCTTAATCTAAAAAAGAAATTCACTTTGATATATAATCTTGTGAATGACATCAGTAAAATAATGCCATAGCTATGATACAGCACTTTTTCAAGATAGCATTTCGTAATATACTGAAATACAGAATACAGAGTATTATCAGTATTATAGGTTTGGCAGTAGGATTTACTTGCTTTGCACTCTCAAATCTGTGGATACACTACGAAATTACGTATGACAAATTCTACGAAGGTGTGGAACGAACTCATTTGCTTTATCAAGAAGCCACTTTTAGTGAATCAACATTCAGCACATACAGTTCATATATGTTAGCTACTACACTTCGGCAAGAATTTCCGGAAGTAGAAGCCGCATGTGCAGTTTACCAAAGAGAAACAGGACTGAAAACCAAGGAGGGGAAAACGGCAAAAGTTAATTGCATGTATGCCGACTCCACATTTTTAGAGATGTTCCAACCTACCTCCATATTATCCGGAAGCATGGAATTCCTTTATTCTAATAATAAAATTGCATTAACAGAGGAGACTGCTATGTCATTATTCGGTTCAACAGAAGTTTTGGGGCAAGAGATAGAGGCAAATGATACACCTAAGACAGTCTGTGCCATTCTGAAAAATGTAGAGAAACATAGTAATCTCTATTTTGCCGCATGGACAATGTCATCACAATTTCAAAAAGAAAAAAGCGAATGGGGAGTACATAGATTTCAAACCTACGTTCGGCTACGTAAAGGAGTGGATGCTACATCTTTTCAGGAAAAAATGAAGAACTACGAATCCGGAAACCAATGGTATCCCAAACCTCTCGAAAAATATAAGATAATTCCATTAACCCAATACCATTACTCTGCCATAAATGAAAAACTGACCCTTAAATTCAATTATTTAGTACTTTTCTCCATAGCAAGCGGCATGATTATACTTTGCGCATTGTTCAACTATCTCTCCTTGTTTATCACCCGTATGCGCACACGAAACCGGGAAATTGAATTAAGAAAAGTATGTGGTTCATCCATTCGGAATTTATTCATACTTTTTGGTACTGAATATTTATTTGTGCTGCTTTTATCCGGTCTTTTAGGAATGACGTTTATCGAATTATCGCTTCCGAAATTCAGAGAACTGTCCGAAATTAATGGAAATATTTATGGAGAATCATTCCTCTACTTTATAGGTATTCTTTTCATATCCTATATCCTATTAATACCTTTTATTGTCCGCCGATACTACAGGCAATCCGGCAATCTATTCCTATTCCGTAAATGCAGCATAGTATTCCAATTGATAATATGTATCTTATTTATCTTTTGCGTAAGCATTCTTATGAAACAACTCAATCACCTGGCAAATGGTGACATTGGTTGGGAAAGAAAGAATACAGCAGTATTAAGACAATATGTTTCTCCGGAATCTTATGCTGCCGTCAGTGCCGAAATAGATAAGATGCCATGTATTGTAGAGACACTGAAAGGATGTGAACCTTTATTTCCAAGATATAGTACACTGACTTACAGGATAAACAGTTGGGAAGGAAAGAAAAGCACGGATAAGGAAGATAGAGTAGATATCATCTGCATAAGAGAAGGGAGGGAATTTATCAATTTCTACAACCTGAAACTAATAGAAGGTGAAATGCTAAAACCGGATGATGCGGATAAGGCTATCATCAACGAGACTTGTGCAAGAAGATTAGGCTTAGATGATCCGATAGGTAAGAAAATCAATATTCACCAAGGAGTTACAATCGTCGGAATTGTAAAAGACTTCCATATCACAGCACCTACAATCCCGGCAGCACCTACTTTATTCTGCAATAAAGGAGGTCTGGGAGGTTCCGATTCCGATGCCAACTATGGTGATATATTGATAAAATATCGCGCAGGAACATGGGAGGATCTTAAAAAGCGAGTAGATGATGTATATGCCAAAATCTCAACTGGCAATAATGAATATCATTCTCTTCTCAATATAGAAGAGGAATATTCTAAGTTCCTGAAATCCGAAACGTTATTATTGAAGCTGCTTGGCTTTGCCTCACTTATTTGTGTACTCATTGCCGCTTTCGGAATATTCTCTTTCATTACGCTAAGTTGCGAGCAGCGGCGTAAAGAAATAGCCATCCGCAAAGTAAACGGAGCATCTGCAAAAGAAATACTTGCCATGTTTGTAAAAGAGTACTTTATACTACTCGTTGCAGCGTCAGTGATAGCATTTCCTATAGGATACGCTTTGATGAAAAAATGGCTGGAAAGTTATATAGAACAAACAGCAATCAGTGCATGGATATATCTGGCTATATTTAGTGGGATAGGTTTACTTATTCTGTTATGCATTGGCTGGCGGGTATGGCAGGCAGCACGGCAGAATCCGGCAGAAGTGATAAAAAGTGAATAAATACATATATAATACGCCATAAAAAATGTTACAACACTATTTTCAAATAGCAATACGTCATTTGCTTAAATACAAAACGCAAAATCTTATCAGTATCGTAGGATTAGCAGTGTGTCTGCTTTGCTTCAGTATATGCATGTATTGCAGTCGTTTCTTTCTAAGTATTGACCAATGTTTTGAAAATCATGATCACATTGCCGATATTGTTTTAAAGAGTTCAAACGGGGAGTTCTTCTCCGGAACTCCTGCTACGGTCTTTGAGCAATTGCAGGATATACCATTGAATGAAGTGGACATTTTAACACACATCGCTAATGCTGATCCACGTCCATACAATATAGAAATGAAAGACGGAAAGGAATATCCATTTACTGAAATGTCAACTATCGAAATTGATTCTTGTTTCCGCCAAGTATTCACTCCAAAGATTATAGCCGGTTCCTGGGATGTTGCTGTCCATACTCCCAATGCTATTATTATGATGGAAAGCACCGCACGCAAGGTTTTTGGTGAAAATGGTGATCCGATCGGTAAACGTATGGTACTGACCAAAAAACTAATGAGTTCACCAGATGCTACCACAAGTTCAGGTGGCACTGTCTATACCATCCAGGCAATCATAAAAGATATACCACAAAATAACAGCTTGAATTTTTGCAATAGAATTGATTTATTAGTGCTAAATGATAGTGAAGGTTTGTTCCAGAGTGAAAGTAGAAAGTTTACGACCGGTTGCTCCACTTTCGCTTTATTGCATAAAGGGAAAAGTGTACAACAACTGGAGGATCATCTTCGCGAACTGAATCTATCCAGCGATGCATTCCCTGATAATACGATTTGTGCAACTGCATTGGGGAAGGGAGCCTATAGTGCAACCTTCAGCCCTTACTTTATCAGTGTTACCACTGCATTAGGAATACTAATTTTACTTATCGGCCTTCTTAATTTTTTCCATTTCCTTACCGGCTCATTTCTTAACCGTAGCCGCGAATATAGTCTCCGTAAGGTATTAGGAAGCAGTAACCACCAACTGTTATCACAGCTTTTCATTCAGTCGGCACTGATTATTTTATTAGCCTTTCTGATTACTTTTTGTTTAATTGAACTACTGGCTCCCTTTTTTCATCTTACGTTAGTAGTATTTACATTGGAAATAGACAAAACATCACTAATGAAGCAATGTTCCGAATATCTTATACTGATATTTCTACTGAATTTGCTCATTTGTACACTGACTGTTGCATATACCCATCGCATATCCATTCAAGAAGGGATCAAAGGCAATGTCAGACGTATGAGCAAACATTTTATACGGAACACTATGCTGTGCATTCAATTTTTCATCTGCTGGATATTCGTCACATTGGCAGCATCCCTTTATCTACAAACAGAGAAAACAACCTCCACGCTTTTTGGCACTCTTTCAAAAGAAGAGAAAGAATGTATTCTCAGTATTCCTCTGAACTACACCTTCATGAAAAATGAAGAGAAACTTGCCATTACAGAACGCATAGCACAACATTCGGGTGTGCAAGAGAGATTATTGTCAAATAACAATTATGCCGGTGGAATTTCTATTACCGGATTCCAATCTGAAGAGAACAACAGGGATTCTAATATCAACAGTAGTTTCATATATGCAGCTCCCAATTTTTTCCATTTCATGAATATTCCTCTGTTGAAAGGCAATAATCTGCAAAACAATACAGAAATGGTAATTGATGACGTTTTAGAAAAACGGATTCCCAAACCTATTTTAGGCAACATCTTGTATAACTTCAACGGTGGCTATACCGTCAAAGGCATTACATCTTCATTTATAACCAATGTATATTTCCAGAGCGAGAGTCTTTTCCGAAGTGAGGGTATGGCTTTCTTGCCACTTAAGATGGAAGGACCCATAGAATATTGCTACATTAAATGCCTACCAGCTCAAGTAAAAGCCGTAGAAGAGTATGCATTCCAAGTGCTCCGTGAAGCACTTCCATACACTTTGTCCCCACAAATCAGTACGCTGCAACAAGATTTGGAAGAAATACAAGGATTGGAATCGAAAATGAAGAACATCATCCTATTTTTTGCAATAGTAAGTGTAATCATTACTTTACTGGGAGTATATTCAGCCATTACCCTTGATACTGAACACCGATGCAAAGAAGTAGCCATCCGTAAAGTTAATGGTGCGGGACTATGGCAAATACTTTATCTGTTCTTGCGCATGTATGTCCGGATATTAATAATAACAGCAGTGATTGCATTTCCACTGCTATACACAATACTGCAATTATGGAAACAAATGTATATTGTCTTCTTCGATGACGGTTTCTGCTTCTGGATTTGCATATTTATTGGGATAGTTCTCATGACTTTACTTACTGTCATATTCCGCATTTTGAAAATTGCAAAAATAAATCCGGTGGATATAATAAAGACCGAGTAAGTATAGAATTCATGTGCGGATATGCACTATTTTTGTGCACTATAGCACACTAATACTCTATAACAAAAACCAGTATATCATTAATAAATAGAAAGTTACATACTTGGCATAAGTTTTGAATATATAAAATATAAAATGTATATACCATGATATTCCATTATCTCAAAATAGCATTCAGAAACTTGTGTAAGCATAAGACACAAAATATCATTTCCATCATCGGATTGGCAGTAGGTTTACTCTGCTTCTGTGTCTGCATATATTGCAGTCGCTTTGTAGAAAGCACAGACCATTGTTTTGCTAATCATGATCGCATAGCAGAATTAAATCTCTATGACGGCAAGGCAGACAGATATTTTTCCGGTTCTCCTGTTCCTCTGGCCGAAGATTTGCGCACATGGGCTTTGGGAGAAACGGAAGCCATTTCATCCGTAACCTATCCTCGCGAACGCCCTTATTATGTAGAGTTATCTCCGGAAAAGACACTACCCTATGAACTTGAAACGATTGAAATAGATACTTGCTACAATAAAATCTTCACTCCGGAAATGGTAGCAGGACATTGGAAAATGGCAAGTCAGTCTCTTAACTCCATCATCCTGAGCCAATCTATGGCCATTAAAATATTCGGTAATGCAGAAAGTGCTATCGGCAAACACATGACTCTCATGAGAAGGCTCAATACTTCTCCTGAAAGTACCCCAAAAACAGGAGGTATCGTCTACACCATTCAAGCAGTAATGAAAGATATCCCTCTGAACAATAGTTTGGATTTTATGCAAAACATAGATATGCTGACCGTAAACGATAGTGAAGGACTTCTGCAAAGTTCCAAACGGCATAACATGACGGGAGCAAATACCTACGTGCTGCTATCACCACAAACTACATGTACCGATTTAGAAAAGCAATTCTCAAAAAGAGACTATACTTATACTTTATATGGCGAAGCTTACACTGTCACTGCCAGTAGTATGGGAGCCAGATTGAAAAAACAAGGTGCTTCCTATCTGGGATTAGTTACCGGAACTGTAGGTACACTGATATTATTAGTAGGGCTGATCAACTTTTTCCATTTCCTTATCGGTTCTTTCTTCAATCGTACTAAAGAATACAGTATCATGAAAATGATAGGATGCAACTGGAAACAACTTTTCTGCTTGCTATTCACACAGTCATTGATTGTCATATCCATATCCTCCATATTGGTATTATCAGGCATAGAATTATTAGGGAATCACATGAATTTCTCTTTGCCGGGCCTTGCAATGACCTTTACCTCTGAAACGCTTTTAATACATGCTCTGCAATATATCGCTCTTCTTATTATACTCTGCGTTCTTATATGTTTGTCTGTTTCCATTCGTATTCGTCGTATTACCGTGCAAACAGGTATTTATGGAAACAATAAACGCAGAGGTAAGCAATGGGGACGTAACCTTATGCTGGGTATCCAGTTCTTTATTTGCTGGGTATTTGTATCCCTGACGGCTGCTTTATATCTGCAAGCTGAGAAAACGACCAATAGTTTAATCCATACGCTAAGTCAAAAAGAAAAATCGGAGATTCTTAGTATTCCTCTGGACTATCCCTTTATGAAGAATGAGGAAAAGTTGGCATTGATAGAGCGTTTTAAACAGCATGCCGGAGTGAAAGAAATTCTGTTATCAGATGTCGGTTATATGCAAGGAATGTCGGGCAATGGATTAACGACCGAAAAGGGAAATGAGAACTCCTGGATTGATATTAGTGTCATGGCTGTACCCGCCAATTTCTTCTCTTTTATGAATATTCCCATAGAACAAGGAAGACTTCCTCAAACGGAAAAAGATATTGTGGTAGACAATGTCTGGCAGGAGATGCAGAAGAAAGATGTAATCGGTATGAACTTGTATAGCGGTAATACCGACTACACAATCTGTGGAATATCCGCACCTTTTCAGGCCAATGTATATAACAGAAGTAGTGGATATGCTTTCCTGCCTTATGATCCTTCAGTCTACATAGGCCATTGTTACATAAAGAGTCATCCGGGCCAGCAAAAAGAAGTAGCCCGATGGATTGAGAAAGTCTACCGCGAGATGCTTCCTGAAAATATAACTTATCAGGCTAAAACATTCCTGGATGATATCCATGTTTTGCAGGCTCTTGAGTACAATCTGAAGGACATCATTTTGTTCTTTGCTGTTATCAGCATTATTATCACACTATTAGGTGTATACTCCAGTATCACGCTCGATACAGAACGACGTCAGAAAGAAGTTGCTATCCGTAAAGTAAATGGGGCAGATGTTCCGCAGATTATCCTGTTGTTTGCCCGTCTTTATATTATCTTGTTATTGTGTAGTGCCATCGTTGCATTCCCGCTTGTATATGTTGTATTGATGTTATGGAAACAAATGTATACGGTATTCTTTGATTGCGATCTGCTTTTCTGGCTCTGCATATTCTTGATTGTTACTTTTATTACAGGCTTTACAATACTTTTCCGTATCTTGCGGATAGCAAAAACGAATCCAGCGGAAGTAATTAAAAACGAATAACCAATAAGTTGAATAAACAACCCATGATAATCCATTATCTGAAAATATCACTCAGAAACCTGTGGAAGTATAAAACTCACAGTTTGATTTCAGCTCTCTGCCTGGCAGTGGGCATTGTGTGCTACATTCTGGTATCCATGTATTGCCAAAAGATGGAGGTAGATTTACCGGACATGGAACGGCGTATCAGATTGGAATACTCTCAGGATAGAAACTCATTCTTCAGCATGCAGGATGCCCAACTGCTGGAAGACAAACTCAGTCGTGAACTGGGAAAGTTAAGTTTCAGTCAGTTTTTCCATAAATCAATAGAAGCGGAAATCATTGATAATGAACAGCACAACTTTCCATTTATCATAAACTTCATGGGTGTTAATGATTACTATTTCTCCTATTACAACCGAAAATTGCTATATGGCAGTCGGCTGATTCAGGCACCTGATGAGGTGATACTATCACAGAATTTTGTCCGCAAGGCATATGGTGACAAGAATCCCATCGGTACAATCATCTTCACCGAATCGAGTCTGCAACCGGATAGTGCCATGCAGAGTTTCAGAGTGGTAAATGTAGTAGAAAACGATCTGCTGGAATTTCAGACAGACTGTTACTTCTCTTACGAAGTGATGCCCGACCAACCGATAGCTATAAACGGTTACCTGCCTCCCCAAATGAATCTGGAAGCACTGAACCAACTTCTGCGATCAGTACCGTGGGAACGGAATGGAGAAACCATATATCCCGAAGCCCGATTGCTGTCACAGAAAGATGCGGTAAGCATGAAGAGTCTGTTGATCAATATGTTGATCATGTTCATTGCTTCACTGATCTTGATTTCGGGACTTATCAACTTCCTGAAATTTATCATTCAGATGTTCTATAACCGGCAGCGTGAGATAGCTTTGCGTAAGTGTATGGGAGCAAGCGTGAAAGGGCTGTATCTGCTACTCTTCTTTGAAGTATTCTGGATGATGTCGTTCGCTTTTCTCATATCTCTTGTGTTGATGGAGTTGTCAATGAGTGCCATGCAAATCTATATACCTAATTGGGGGATACCTGATGCCATACTGTTTGCTATTTATCTGCTGCAGTTTAAGATATATATCGTACTCTTGGCGATATGTATGCTGATCATCTGGTTTCCTATCCGACGTTTGCGGACGGCAAGCATTATCAGTCAGGTGAACCGTAATCGCAACAAGCATATATTCCGTTCGGTCATGATGTGGTTGCAGCTGAGTATTTCCATATTCTTTATTGGAGGAACATTCGTAATCAATTTGGGCTGGTACGAAGCATTCGGCAGAACATATAGCGCACTTACCTCGCAAGAGGAAAAAGAAATTATTATTGTCAAGATAAATACGCAGCGTATGCGCCAGCATCTGAATTCCATTTTGGCTGATATCCGCGCACTGCCCGAGGTTACGGATGAACTGAAGATGGAAGATAATACTATGATGTCCCATTATATGCAAACATATACAAAGGCGGACCGTTCGGAAGCGTATGTTTCAGTAATAAAGGGAGATCCCCATTATTTTAAGTTCCTGAATATTCCTATGTCGGGTAAAGTGGTGGATGCAGACGCAAGCGGAACCATCTATGTGAGCGAGGACTTCAGACGGCAATTGGATAAGGATAGCATACAGGACATGGTGGAATTCTATGGCCAGAGTTATCGTATTATCGGCACGTTTAAGGCGTTGCACAAAGAGAGCAGCAACGGCCATACAATAGGTTCGGTGTTTTATCCCGGCAATCAGCTCAATGCGATATGCTTTAAAATGGCTCCCGGAACAGATATCAAATTAGCAATTCGGCGCATCAACGAGATTTGCCGACATTATGTTCCTGTCACATTGCCGGTTGAGATTAAAAAACTTCCCGATGACAAACAAGATTTCATGAGAAGTATCCAAATGATGCAAGGCGCGATGATGATATTGGCGATAGTAAGTATACTGCTGGTGGTGCTGAGCATCTATTCGGCCATCTCGATGGATACCATAAGCCGGCAAAAGGAGATGGCTATCCGCAAGATTAATGGAGCCACTCCGACAACTATTGCCACCGTATTCGGAAAAGCCTATCTGACGATTTTCTTACTGGCATTTGCGGTCGCGTATCCTTTATTAAGACTGGCGATGATGGCTATTATTGATAACATGAAAGTCATGTCAGAGTGGTGGTGGGGCGTTGTGCTCTTCTTCAGCGTAGCCTTCATGATATTCCTCACCACCGCATACAAAATTTACCGGATCATGCATATCAATCC